>Ga0326727_10003729_pt1 | contig 47948 bp, 58 predicted proteins | sample MB2enrmetagenome_FD_207643 | JGI IMG/M metagenome (GOLD analysis project Ga0326727, IMG submission 207643) | Lab enriched peat soil microbial communities from McLean, Ithaca, NY, United States - MB29MY | ecosystem: Environmental > Terrestrial > Soil > Wetlands > Peat | place: USA: New York... | reverse complement strand
TGGAAGGCGGCCAGAGTCTCGTGTGGGACGAAGCAGAGAACCGGCTCCATGCGCAGAAAGCGCTCCTCGTCCGTTTGCTCAGAAACCCGTAAGAAGCTAAAATCAGGTATCATTGGGATTGAAGAAAAACGACCTCATCACGTTTTTTCCGAAACGTTTCGGAGATCTTTTCCGCGGGAGCGCCCTCATAAATGTCAGGGAATTTTGATATTTTTCCGCATGAAAACAAATACCTTTATCTTTTAAGGTGCTGACACCCTTCAACTACCTATTTGAGTCCCCACAACATCCTGCGACGCTGACACCATGCCAGAAAATCTTCAGTTCAGGCGCCTGACTATCACTTTTGGTCTCCTCGCTGCAGCAACCAGCATCATCGGGATCCTCATAACTCACTTCGGTATTACCTCAATCGGCAGTGCGAGCACGAATAACAGGACAATAGCACTTAGTGCGGCACTAATCTGGATATTTATTGGATCCATTCTTGCGTACCAAACAGCAAAACCATTCCACCGGATCACCGGACTGTTCGTTCAAGCTGTTCTGTTTCTTATTGCGGTCATTGAAACAATCGAATTCATTTTTAATGTGCAGGGAGGCCATTTTTTCATTGAGACGCTGTTCGTCAAGGCCGGGACGATTATTCTCGGGCCATCATCAACCCCTATCTCACCGGTAGCAGCCGGCCTCGCATTCCCTGCAGCAATCGCGCTTGTGCTAATTATCCGAAATTCCGGTCAGTCCGTAAAGACCGGCAGGGTTCTGGATACAATAAGCGTTATCGGCTGGTTTATCGTCCTTATAAGTTTCACGTTTGTCCTGAGCTATGCCTATGGTTCGCCCCTAATGTACGGGACACAATATATCCCCATCGCATTACCGTCAGCACTCTCTGCGCTCTTCATTGGAGTAACGCTTGTCGCCAGTGCCGGCCCTGATGCGGTCCCGGTCAAGTGGATGATCGGTACCACTACAAGCGCCCGCCTTCTCCGGGTATTCTTACCTCTCGTTATCGGCATTGTCCTGATCGAAAATATCGCGTTTGTTGACCTCCCTTCATGGTTCAGTGTCCACGACACAATCCTTCTCTCGGCAACCCTTGTGATCTTTGCTCTCACCACGGCTTATGTTGCGGCCAGAGTGGCCGGGGGGATGGGCAGGACGCTCGAACAGGCTGAGCAGGAACTTGTCCGGAAAAATGAGGATCTCAATGCACTGAATGAAGAACTCATAGCGACCCAAGAAGAGCTCAGACAGACCAACGATGATCTTCTGGTTCATGAACGCAACCTGACTCAGAAAAACGAGGATCTCAATGCACTGAATGAGGAACTCATAGCGACCCAAGAAGAGCTCAGACAGACCAACGATGATCTTCTGGTTCATGAACGCAACCTGACTCAGAAAAACGAGGATCTCAATGCACTTAACGAAGAACTTACGGCAACACAGGAAGAACTCCGGCAAACTAATAATGTACTTCTGGCAAATGAACGTCAATTAATGCAGAAAACTGACGACCTCAATGCACTGAATGAGGAACTTTCGAAACTTGCGGCAATTGTTGAGAACTCCGATGACGCAATAATCGGGAAATCTCTCGATGGCACTATTATCAGCTGGAATGCCAGTGCCGAGAAGATGTATGGGTATTCGGCATCGGAGGTAATTGGCAGGAACATATCCATCCTTGTCCCTCCCGACAGGATTGACGACTTTGAATATGTCCTCGGGGAGATCAAAAAAGGTGATCCGTTCGCCCATTACGAAACCCAGCGTATCAAAAAAGATGGATCAATTATCCACGTTTCCCTGACTTTGTCCCCGATACGGGACCGAACCGAAAAACTTGTAGGCGTATCAACCATCGCCCACGATATTACGGAGCGCAAGAAAGCGGAGAACGCACTCCGTGAGACAAGCCAGTACCTCAATAACCTGATCAATTATGCAAATGCACCGATTATTGTCTGGGACCCGGAGTTCAAAATCACCCGATTCAACCATGCCTTCGAGCTGCTGACCGGCATGACGGCGGGAGAGGTTATCGGAGAGGACCTCGGGATCCTCTTCCCGGAAAAGTATCGGGATGCGTCAATGGAGGTCATCCGGAAAACTACTTGCGGGGAATGGCTGCACGTTGTCGAGATCCCCATTATCCGAACAAACGGGGATGTGAGGATTGTCCTCTGGAATTCGGCAACTCTCTACGAGCCTGATGGAAAGACCATCTCTTCAACGATAGCTCAGGGGCAGGACATCACAGAGCGCAAAGTGGCAGAAGCGGAGAACATCCGTGCACGGGAGGAATGGGAGCAGACATTCAACACGGTCCCTGACCTGATCGCTGTCCTCAATTTGAACCATCGGATTATAAGGGTAAACCGGGCGATGGCAGAACGACTTGGCACGACACCTGAGAAGTGCATCGGGCTCCTCTGCCACGAAATTGTCCATGGTACTTCGGTTCCGCCGGCCTTCTGCCCGCATTTGATGACCTGTGCTGACGGACAGCAGCATATCGTCGAAGTACAAGAGCCCGGCCTCGGCGGACACTTCATTGTGAGCACGACACCGCTTTCCGATACGGGCGGGACCATCTTTGGGACAGTCCATGTTGCACATGATATAACTGACCGCAAGAAGGCGGAAGATGAATTGAAACAGAAGAATGAAGATCTTAATGCTCTCAATGAAGAACTCAGCCGGCGGGAACAGGATCTCACCGTTGCACTCACTGAAAAAGAGGTACTTCTCAGCGAGATCCACCACCGGGTGAAGAACAACCTGACCGCATTCATCTCCCTACTCAGCCTTGAAGGTTCTACCGAAGACACACCGGCAGGAAAAATGCTCAAACAGGACCTGCAGAACCGGGCCCGGAGCATGGCCCTCATCCATGAGACACTGTACAGGACGAATATGTTCGACGAAGTCGATATGGGGATGTACCTGACAAACCTCCTCGATCAGATCGCAAACACGTTCAAGACAAAACGATCGGTGAAAGTCGTTGTCAATGCAGAAGGGGTCCTGCTCGATATCCCACGGGCAACACCGGCCGGGCTCATCATTAACGAACTTGTAACAAACTCCTTCAAGTACGCATTCCCGGAATCGTTCGATACTCAGGTCATCCGCAACGCTCCCCCTACCATCACCATAGCTCTTGCCAAGAATGATGGCACATATGTAATGACTGTCAAGGACAACGGTGCCGGTCTTCCCCCGGGACTGGACCTGACAAAAACACAGAGCCTTGGTTTGAAACTGGTAAACTTCTTGGCAAAGCACCAGATGCGGGCGAAGGTCGAGGTCAATTCGACGGCAGGAACAGAATTTGTTTTTCGGTTTGGGGAAGTTACGAAAAAATAAAGGATCGGGTAAGCTATCCCATGAGAGACACTCGGGGATGCAACCTGGATACTACGGAAACGGTAGCCTGGTTTTTTTCCCGTTCTCCATAGCGAGCTTTGCAATAGCAAGATCTTGGATTGCAAGCCCGGTGGAGTCAAATATGGTGATCCGCTGTGCACCTTCGCGCTTTTTTATCCCGCAGACAAGTTCTCCCAGCGTTCCGGCGATTTCGAATGGCTGGTAGAGACCTTTGCTGATCGGGACGTTGATCTCACCTGAGTGGATCGCCTGTGCAGGATCGTCGACAAATACCTGTGCACGCCTGAGGAGCGCAGGGTCCAGTTCCTCTTTTCCGGGCGCATCAGCACCGATAGCGTTGATATGTGTCCCTTCATGTACCCAGTTGCTCTGTATGATAGGTGATCGAGAAGGGGTCGTCGTCACAATCACATCGGCATCGCAAGCTTTCTCGATTGAGACTGCAGCAGGATCGAATATACTCAGTCTCTGCGCAAAGGATTCAGCGTGCTTCGGGTTCCGGCTCCAGACCCGGATATTCCGTATACTGAGCTCCTGGGATATGGCAGTGACCTGCGCTTCAGCCTGCCTGCCTGTCCCGATTACACCGAGTGTGATCTCTTTTTTTGGTGATAGGTACTTGCAGGCGATCGCCCCGGCTGCGCCGGTCCGGAGGTCGGTGAGTTTTGTCGCATTGATAATTGCGACCGGGACTCCGGTAGCTATATCGATTATAATGGTCAGAGCCATCACGGTCGGCAACCCCCGTTGCGGATTTTGTGGGTGGACGTTGACGATCTTGACACCGGCAATGGAGAGCGAGGGAAGATAAGCAGGCATCGTCCGGAAATCGCCCTCAGGAAACGTGATGTATACTTTCGGGGGCATCTGGACAAGTCCCCGGCCATGATCGGCAAACGCGGATTCCACAGCACGGTTGATTTCCCACTGGACGAGTCCTTTCTCGGTGTCGGTATAATAGTCCATAAGCGATCATCGAATGCAAAAGAACTTAAAATATCTTATGACCAGTCCGGAACCGGACAAAGTCCAAAATAGAACCCGATCACGAAAAGAAAACTTCAGGTATAATCTATCTCTTTCAACGTTTTATCAGCAAGCTCTTTCATCCGTGCCGATATCCGGGATGAAGAACTGTAGTCGACGTCTTTCATGGCATTTGCGATCTCGTTTCCCAGCACAAAAATAGCGTATTTATGCTCCATCTTGCTCTTATGCTGTTGGGAAGGCGTGATTTTCAAAGCGGTATATTGCGAAAATTTCAGGTCGGGATTTATCTCCTCGAAATAATCCTTGACCTCGTAGAGCATCTGGTGAAGGTTGATCAGTTCCTCTTTGTGCATGCTACCACTCCTGAACATAGAATGGTTTCATACAACATAAATAAATTTGTGTGAAAAAATTACGACCCCATTTTCATGAGCCTGATCGACAGCGGGCGCTTGATAATCCCCTTGAAATCCTTGGCAGCAACATACGAAAGTCCTTTGGTGACAAGCCGGTCGAGCAGTTTCTGGTCGACAGGCCGGTCGACAACAATCCCAGTAGCTGAGCTGTCGATCGTCTCAACCGCTTTCTCCACTTCATCTGACCTGAGTTCTTTTACCACGCTCATGTCATCGGAGAGAAACCGGGCGAGACCCTGTCCCTTCACATCGTCGATATGATCCCGCAGGGTGTGTGGTCCTTTGCTGTCCCTTACTTTCCTTGCCGCTGGTGAAGGGTATTTCTTTCGTTCCTGACCTTCGGTGTCTTCAGCAGTCCTGGGGGGGAATTCCGCAGATCCCTCGAAGTACTGGTCGCGGACATATTCAACAGGAACTTTGTTCCGGAGGGTCTTTATTACCTCCTTCCTGGTCATGTCCTCGACACTCTTTCCCCGGGGCGAAAATGCAACAAAATCGATATCCGTAACCTGCAGGAGTTCCCGCAATATCAGTTCGCCACCCCTGTCACCGTCAAAAAACGCCGTCGCTGTCTTTTTCTCACACAGATCGACGATAGTTTTCGGGATACTTGTTCCTTCAACAGCGACTGCATTCTTGATGCCGTAGCGCAGGAGGTTCAGAACATCTGCTCTTCCTTCAACGATAATTATCGCATCGGAATCAAGGACATTGGGCCCGGCAGGAATCTTCTCCTCACCGATCGAACCGATCTTTTCGATCCGCAGGCTCTGCCTGACATCGTCAAGTAGTTCGTCGCTGTCGATCTCCCCGTCCTCGAACCTGTCGATGAGGATCTCTTTTGCCCGCTCAACAATCTTCTTCCTTTTTACGACGCGGATATCCTCGATCGATGCCACACTGACATGGGCAACGCAGGGACCGACACGATCGATCGTTTCGAGTGACGCCGCCAGGATCGCTGTTTCTGCGCGATCAAGTGAACTGGAGATAAGGATCTCTCCTTTCGTCTCCCCTTTCTTGCTGGTTATCTGGACGTCGATACGTCCGACACGCCCCGTCCTCTGGAGATCCCGCAGGTCTAAGTCTTCGCCGAGTAACCCTTCAGTCTGCCCGAAAATGGCACCAACTACGTCGGGTTTCTCGACCACCCCCTCTGCAGCGAGGTTGATGTGAATAAGGTACTTGGTAGTATCCGGTGAATACACGTAAACGCACCCCCATGTATCATGCGATGGATGTAATGCCTGATCATAGGTATAGTATTATATATATCCCCTGAAATTACTTAAAATGTCGGTTGATAACTATATTCGGAGATGAAAGAAATGGAGTGTTTAACAAGTGTTTTTTGTGCATCCGGGGATGATGCGCGTTATTTCAGCCGTTCCAGGACATCTTTTTTACTGATCCCTTTGACGAGCACCCTTTTCTGAGAAGAGGTTACGCCTGATTCGAGGCTGACCGACGATACCGGGACGTCAAGGGACTTTGATATGCTCACCAGAACGGCTTTGTTGGCCCTTCCCTCAAGAGCAGGGGCAGTTACCCGGCATCCAATCGCCTTCCGCCATTCGTTGTACCCTGCAGGGAACAGCTCCGATTTTGCACCTGCGGTGACTTCGAGGGAAATGATCGTACCACGATTATCTTCAGAAAGGGCGTCGGCGAGATCTGACATGGGTTCACCGCGGAAAAGGAAATGTCGCCCGACAATAACGCACGTGGATCACAAGTGGCATGCTGCCGTTCTTCACCAGTGTTTTAACCCTTGCCGGGCGATGCCTGTCGCGCACCCGGGTTGTCCCATGGATCATATCCAGACGCTTGTCAATCGATCACCCGGGGACCTATGGATGCGCAGGTATCGGCACCATTCTTCATCAGTGCTCCGGATATTTAGCCCTTGGGAAAGGGATACTGTTAAGCCGGCGTTGGGATGGACTTATCTGTTAACTGTCGTGGAACAGAACAAGAAAACACTGACTTGCACGATTATTTATATATAAAAATTGACATTAACATATGCACTCGGAATTGGTTCCACCTGTAGATCCAAAAACCTGGGAAACGCCCATCACCAATACGGAATCCAACTCCATACAGAGAAAGATAAAATTGTCGTTGTTGAAATCCGGGATTTGTAGAAAATTCAGGAGTTTTCCCTATGTCTTATGGCTATCGGATAAACACGATAAAAACAAAAAATAGCGGTTAAACTGTTTTTAACTTGCGTTTCAGATCAGCGTCATCCACTTTTTTCTCTCTCGACCACAATCCCGAACACCTCAGCCCATGTATTTTTTCCTTAACGCTTCATATTCCCTAAATAAGTTTGAATTTCTCCTCTCTTAGTTTAAAGCCAAGTCTATCCCTCAACGAGTTAACAGAACCCCAACCCCAAAACTATATACTCTCCCGTGCGTGATGGGAAAGTGTGTGAATCATGGAAAACGATTCCCGGGTGATCCCGACGCCAGTGAACGACCTCGCCGAGCTTGAGGGGATGTACCGGCAGCATCGTGGAAAGTGATGATGCGTTCCAATGCGGCCGGGCATCTTTCTCCACCATCCTGAACTATTTTATGTGGATATTTCACCAACGGTTAACAATGTCTGTTTTTACCGCATTGCTGTCCGATAATTCGCTAGGCTCACAGGACAAGGTAAATCCGTCAGACACAAAGCATAAGCATCTAAAAACGCTATGAGGTGGTAACGGCATTCTATGCCGGTAAAAACGGAGGGAAAACGATGGTGACACTGACTGCGGAAATGAAAGAAGTGTTTGCGAAGAATAAACCTTATGCCATTGCTACAGCATCCAAAAAAGGAATCCCCAATGTTGTACCGATGAGCACGGTACAGGTTGTTGCTGACGATACAATCTGGATCGGGGACAACTACATGGTAAAGACGCTCGCAAACGTAAAGGAAAATCCCCATATGGCACTCTATATATGGGATCCTGAAAAGAAACGTTGTTTCCAAATCAAGGGGACTGTAACGGTGAAAACCAGCGGTCCGGATTATGAAAAGATCAAGGCGCAGATAAAAGCAAAAGGCCCACAGTATCCAGCAAAGGGATTGCTGGTCCTGAAAATCATGGAAGTATTCGATTGTACACCAGGACCAAATGCCGGGAAAATAATTGAGTAGTTTTTCCTTTGTAACTATTCAGCCGACTTTTGATCTTTTGGAAGGAGGACGTTTCCTACCCCGGGTCATTTCAGCAAAGCCTAAGCCCCGCCTCTATAGAGTGTAAATTTAAAGTAATACTTGACCCGGCAATGTTGACCAGGTAAACATTCCGCAGATGCAACAATCCCTTATTTATTACAATCCCTTTAAAATTTACAATCATATTGAAAATATCCAACCAAAATAGTATAATAGTCTGAAATGAAATAATATACCAGAGATCGAGGTTCACATCGGGTTTATACGGAGATGAACCTTGACCGGGCTATAATCTGAGGTTAGAGAGAAATGCGTCATATTTCCATTACACAAAATATCATCTGGGTATGCCTCATCATTGCAGCCTCACTTATCGTGATACTGACTGCCGTGTTCAGCCTGTCCAATAACATTAACGACATTTTTCCCTATTTTTTCCTAGTCCCGGTGATACTGACGGCATATGCCTTTCCCCAGAGGGGCATATTGGTCACCATCACCCTTGGCTGGGTCTATATAGTCCTCGTGTACGTATTCGGAACAATTTCTGCGAGAATAATCGCACTTGATACCGCATGGTTTTTTATCTTTGTCTCTCTTGGCATCGTGATCTCGTATTTTGCTGAAAGTTCCAGAGCTGGTAAAACGCAGGTCGAGATATTGAAGAGGGAAGCATTCCAACAGATTGAGCTCAATATGGAACAACTTGCAATTCTCAATGACCAGATCAGAAATCCCTTACAGGCAATTTTGCTGGACACTGAAATGATTGATGAAGAAGCAAAGGCTCTCATCTCAGAACAGGTAACAATAATCGAAAAAATTCTCGATACGCTCGATGAGAAATATCTAGAGTCCGAAAAAGTCAGGAAGTTTTTGCACAAACATTATAGTTTCGAGAAAAAACCGAGCCCGGTTAAAGAGATCCCTCCCATCAGTTCTGACAATGTGTCGCTTGGCAGGAACTTGTTAAGCGATGAAAAAAATAAGATCCACCATTAACATTTCAAAACCCTACAGAGTTTACGCCAATGAGAGCTCTCCCGCCATTGGTTGTTTACCGGGACCCCTTATGTGCTGGTAAACTGGACCTAAAGGAGATTATATCTTCGTAACTCATCAGTGGTAACTATTTAAACCTCCCACAGGTGCACAAAACCGTAAATGACGGTTATTGGAGACGGAACCCCTTTCCGTGATACCATGTCGGTCTGGAACGGAAAAATTCCCCACGGTTAAATACGACATGTCCGTCCATTATGACGATTTCCGGAAAGACTCCCGGAAACCCTTCAAACGGTGTCCAGCCGCATTTACTGTGCAGCTGGTTCCCGCTGATTAGCACGGTCTTTTTGGGGTACACCGCGAAATCTGCACGGTCCCCGGTCTCAAATCCCGGCCGTGGAATACCCAGCAGATCTGCCGGAGCCGTACTGGTCTTCTGTATGACAGATGGGACCGTAATCTTTTTCGCGATTACCTGTGCCATCAGAAGGGGAACCATCGTTTCTACTCCGGGGATCCCGGACGGGGCGCGGGAAAACTCCTGCATTTTTTCCTCTTTTGTGTGAGGAGCATGATCGGATGCAACGATGTTGATCCTGTTCCACCGTTTCCAAAGCCGTTTTCGTTCCTTCTCTGACCTGAGCGGCGGATTTACCTTACCGGTCGTATCATGGTTCCCGAACCGTTCGCGGGAGAGGAACAGGTGATGAGGGGTAACCTCAAACGATCCATTCGCTGCATCAACCGAATCTGCCGAACTCAGGTGACAGAAGTGAAGACGGCACCCGGAGGTATTCAGCTGCTGAACGGTTCTGACTGCCTGTGTTTCACCACCAGTTGACCGGGCACTGTCGTGCGACACGAGGTCAGTGTCGGTTCCGGCTGCGATCTCCTCAGCATGGACCGTGGCGAGCCCTCCCAGCGCATGGATCTGTTTGAGAGCCAGCGAAAGGTCGTCGCCTCCAATTGCATCCCCGTAACTCGATGGGGCGAAGAACGTTTCCCCGAATGCTATGGCACCGGCCTGCCACATCGCCTCAAATGGGGTATCAGGAGTAACGCCGCTATTGATGGCAAAATTGCAGAAGGAATGTTTTTGTGCATCGCTTACCCGCTTCTCAAACGTTTCAGGGGAACTGATCGGGGGAACTGTGTTGGGCTGATCAACTACAACCGTTACACCGCCTGCAATCGCACTCTTGCTGCCCGTTGTCCAGTCCTCTTTTTCGGACTGGGTGCCGCCTCTCATGTGGACATGCACATCGATAGCAGCGGGCAGGACAAACATTCCGGTACAGTCGATGGTATCCGGGCTGCCAGCAGTAGAGCCGGTGTGAATAACTTTTCCCTCACCGAGGCTGATATCCGCGACACGTCCTGAAGGCAGCGTGACGTTTCTGAGAACGAGAGAAGGCCCCGGCATGATAGTTTACTTTTTCCCTCAAACCCATAAAGGCATGGCGATCACGGTTACCGGGATCGACAGTTTCAATATAGGATCATCAGTACACTTAATATCACGTAGTCCGGCACTTGCGCAACAGTGCCGGATGGAGGATTGAGCCAATCATGGATAAAATAATGAAAATTACCTCAGGTCTGTTCATCGTCATCCTGGTAATCTTCGTCTCAGTGGTAGCGTATAATATGTTCGTCGAAAATTCGTACCGTTCATCATTAACGGGAACGTTTATTTACAATTTTACGCTCACTACAGATTCCCAGCTTTCGAACGTATCCCTGTTTATACCGGTGCCGGAGGATATGAATGAGTCTTCCCCGATTATCTCTCAGTACAGCACCCAGAGCATCGATGGCATGCCGTCGGACTGGAACACTACCCTCTATGATTCCGGGAAAGTGACGATGGTACGGATCACGACATCTTCGATCACTCCTCCGGCAGGGACCACCACCTCACAGCCGTATACGATCACCCTGTCTGCAAATCTCTCTGCCAGCGAGACTGTCGAGACTGCAGACCCGGTCGGGAATGGCGTGATGTTTCGCCCGGTGGAGTCCCTCCAGAGTGTCTCCTGCCAGGGGACAACGGGTCAATGTTACCAGTACACGATACCGCTCGATGTGGATTACACGACAGTCCCCAACGCTACGGTGAGCATCAGTTCAACGATTATCGGCAAGAACACATGGGTGATCTTTAAACCTGAATCAAACGAGTTTCACTCAGCATTCAATGTGGTTCTTGTCGGTACTCACCATGGCTGGGCGACGGCAAACGGTGACCTGGAGACCGGTATCGGTTCATACGATGCGCCGGCTCACACATCATAATCTCTTTTTCACTGAGTTTACACCATGAATTTTTCAGGAACCGGTAAAACACGCTCCTCAATACAGCCGGGCTGCGTTGTTGATGTCATCAGGAAAGAAGACCAGCGCACCGGCAAGAAGACGCGAGGGGTCGTGCTGGAGATCCTTACTAATTCAGAGACTCACCCGCATGGCATTAAAGTCCGGTTGAAGGACGGGACTGTTGGTCGGGTTACTACGGTAATTGGCACTTCAGAAGGTGGGGAAGAAAGCTGATGGTCGCCTTGGTGCCGGTGCTTTGGCTGCGAGATAGTGGGTACCTATTATCAATGTATCAGAGTCCAAGGAGGCGCTCCGCGTTTCCGTGTGCTATCTTATTCTTATCCGCAAGACTCACCGGGAGTTTATCGAGGAAATTGCGTGCTTCCGCCATCGAACTATAGGGGTAATCGGCAGAGAACATGATCCTATCGGCTCCTACCTGAAGATATAGGTTGAGGAATGCCGGCGTAAAGTTGAAACCGCTGAACGTATAGTAAACATTCTCCTGGAGGTAATCTGCGACAGGATGATCCAGCTTCGTTATATTCGTAGACAGACCTTTGTCGAGTCTGGGCATCATAAAGGGAAGAGCCTCACCCAGGTGGCCGATTACGATCTGAAGATCCGGGAACTGGTCGAAAGCTCCACTGAGGATAAGGCGGAGGACATGAACCGCGGTCTCGATATGCCAGCCCCATCCATGCCGGGATAACCCGGTTGTTACTTCCGGTGAAAAACCTGTATAATACGCTTTAATCACCGGCTCCGGAGGCGGTGTCGGATGGATGCAGAGTGGGACCTTGAGCGCTTCGGCACGCTCCAGGATCGGCCAAAAGGATTTGTCATCCATGTAGCGGCCCCGGGTGTGTCCGTTGATCCACCCACCTTTGAAGCCATGTTTGCTGACCATTCGCTCCAGTTCGTCGGCGGCGACGTCGGGAGCAGCGGTAGGTAGTGTGGCAAATCCGGCGAAACGCTGTGGGTACCGCCGCACCGCCTCTGCAAGATAATCGTTAGCTTCGCGGGCCAGCTCTGTTGCCCCGGTCGCGTCGAGCTGCTGCACGGAGGGGTCGGTTAGCGATAATACCTGCACGTCGATACCTGCGGCATCCATTTCTGCGATTCTCTTATCACCGAGATCGGACAAATCTTCGGCAAGATTCACAAAACCACCTGCCATCCTGGCCGGTTCCTTGAGCTTTCGTCCCGGACCCTCCAGGAATGCCGGGCTGGCATAGTGCTCTTCAAGAGTGATCGTTCGCATCATTTCGTGATTATCTGGTTGCGATAATTTTTCGGAGCCCTTCTTTTTCATAATCCTTATTCTGGTAATGTCCTAAAATAAATTCTCATGAATCTATATTAGATAAAAAGGAATGTGGGAACCATGAGAATCGATTTTGAAAAAGCCGTTTTGTATATTGATACACTCTATGAAAACGACGAAACATTCAAAAAAAATTACATCGAACTGACAGGACTGAAAAAATTCGGAAACGTTGTGGATAGTGACGTTTCACGAATGATGCAGTTGATAATTCGTTTGGTACGGCCACAAAGGATCCTGGAAATTGGAACAAGTATAGGGTATTCGACGGTATCGATGGCAAACATTGCAAAAGAATACGGCGGCAGAATTACCACGATCGAATTTGATGAGACGTCAGCACAACACGCAAGGAAAAATTTCCAGCATGCCGGTGTCGCTGATTGTATCGAGGTAATCATCGGGGATGCGCAGGAAATAATTCCGACTCTGAATGAAAAATATGATTTGATATTTCAGGATGTCGGCGACAAAACGCTTTACCCGGTATTACTCAATGATGTACTCGCCCTTCTGAAACCCGGTGGAGTGCTCATGGCCGAAGATACTCTTTTTCCGGTTATGGACGTGAATGTATCGGAAGATTCTGATCACGGAAAACGGATGAAAAAAGCATGTGGATCAATTGAAGAATTCAACACGATGATTGCTCAATCTCCATATTTACGGAGTACAATACTTCCTCTTGGCGATGGATTGACTATCGGAATAAAAATAGGTTAACAACACGGGACTCCTTACAGGACATTTCAGCAACCTATAAACCTTTTTTCCGCGATGCTCTGTACGAACAATGCCGATGTACCATAATCCCGGGATCGAGACCATGGACCGGGACAGTCTCGATTCCCTAATCGATGAGCGGGTGCGGTATACCGTCAGGTACGCCAACGAACACTCACCGTTCTACCGTCACTGGTTCAGACAGAACGGGATCGATCCGGGGGATATCAGGGTCCACGAGGATTTGCTGAAACTTCCCATTATCTCCGGCCGTACTATCCGTGAGCACCAGCCACCGAACAACCCGGATTTTCAGTTCCTTTCAACGGGTCCGGGAGACATATTCACCATCCAAGAGACAAGCGGTACGAGCGGGACACCCAAGAGTTTCTTCCTCACCTGGGACGACTGGAAGAGGTATGGGGAGAAATATGCACGGAGTTTTATCTCTCAGGGATTCGGCCGGGGAGACCGGATAATCGTCTGTGCTTCATACGGAATGAACGTGGGTGCAAACACAATGACGCTTGCAGCCCAGAAACTGGGAATGACCGTTATTCCGTTTGGCAGGTGTGACTTCGCGTCGAGGGCCATCACCGTATACCGCCCGACCTCGATCGTAGGAAGCGTATTCAAGCTCCTCCGGCTCGCACACAGGCTGGCTCAGGAAGGGATCCACCCGAAAGAGACCTCGATCATGAGGCTGGTAGTCGGGGGCGAGAGTTTTTCTGACGAGTCCCGTGCGTACCTTGGGGAAATGTGGGGATGCCCAGTATACAACACGTACGGGAGCACTGAGGGGACAATGTGCGGGGAATGCACAGAACTCGCCGGACTCCATGTCCCGGAAGACCTCGTTCACCTCGACATTTACGATCCTCACATGAAAGCGTTCGTCTCTGACGGCAACTGCGGCCGGGCGGTCCTCACCACGCTCCTCCCGGAGGGCTCAAAGGCAGGCACTCTCCTGCTCAACTATGACACCGAGGATACGACAGCAGTGCTATCTAAGAAAGAGTGTGCCTGCGGCAGGACTCACATGCGGATATTCAATCCCCAGAGGGAGGCGGAAACGATCTGGATCCTCGGGAACTCCGTGAACCGGGTGGATGTCGAGGCAGGAGTCTTCCAGCCGGAGAGCATGCAGTTCCTTAATGGCGAATTCGAGGCGTTCATCTATGACGGCGGATCTCCGGGAGAGGTTGTGATGCAGGTGAACGTAGAGTGTACGGATCCAGAGACCGCTGACCGAAGGCTCATTGATAACCGGTTTGTCAATAGTTTCCTAAAAAACAAAAAGAATCTGTCCCCTTATTACGAAGACGGTAACTTTTCCATCCGGTTCAACTTTTTCCGTCCTGGGGAACTTGAGCTGCATAAAGGCAAAGGGCGGCCAAAACGACTTGTCGATCGCCGGTCAATATAGGGGGGGAATTTTCGCTCTCGCCAGGATAGTACTCACTGGCTCACGAGGCGGTTTGCAACGGCAACTGCATCTGCTGCAGTTCCCGCGTACGCGTCAGCGCCTATCCGTTTCCAGAGGTCAGGAACAGTCCTGAAGGGATATCCGCCGACAATAATTTTGCCTTTGGTCATTCCCCGATCCCCCCCCCTAAGCGAACGAATAAGGTGTTGCACATCGGGAAGGTGGTGTGGAATGGTAGTTGACAATGCGATAATGTCAGGTTTCCGGTCCTGAACCGCATCAAGGATACCCTGCACCGGGGTATTTGCCCCGGTATAATACGTGTCCCAGCCGTCCATTTCGAAAAAATCGGCCACCATGCGGATCCCGACATCATGAAGTTCCATGCCGACGCTCGCAGCGATGACCGTCATCCCCTTTCGTCGTTCGATGGAAGAGAGGAACCGGTTGTGCAGCCGGGCCATGAGAGTTTCGACCGTGGCAGTCACAAAATGTTCCTGGGCGATGCCGATCTGCTGCAGCTGCCAGAGCCTCCCAGTTTCCTGCAGAACGGGCAGGAAAACATGGATATAGATATTCTTCACCGGTATGCCGGATCTGACTGCATCCTCGAACATTCTACCCGCCTCTTCCTGGTTACCGGTGATAACGGCCGCGAGGAACGACCGGGCAACATCAGCATGAGGGTTGTCCGCGGTGATACTTGAGGGGATTTCCGTTGAAGTATTTTTGAGGGCTGTCAGTGTCTGAGCGATAAAGGATCCGGATTGCCTGCGGAAATCCAAGGGCAGTTCTTTTTTGAGAACTTCGTCCAGTGTATTGATAATCAAGGATTCATGATTCTTCGGAAAGTGCAGGGCGGTAAGGTGCACCTCGGCCCAGCAGGAATGATCGATAAAAAAAGCCGGGTCATCGGTTGCAAGCGATTCCTCGAGATTACTGATAAGATCCCTGAACTCTTCCAGTATCCGCATCTTCTGGAAAGCGCTGGTGGTGCGCCAGTAGCCAGGATGTTTCCTGCCGAACTGGTCCAGAGCCTTTTCCGCAAGGTAATCCCGATCCAGTCTGACCGGCCGGTACACCGGTAATTCTCCCTGATCCATTCCGCTCATCCCACTCTTTTGATAGAATCTGGTTCGATGGTTATTATCTTTCCCCATACGGACACTGATGCATTGGCGGTTGATTGGGAATTTTAACGAACCGGGAACCCCGGACGAATACCATAGACGGTTCAGCCGGAAAGCACCCGGTACAGCTCCCCAATCGCAACCAGTGTCCTGTAGCCTTTGTCGGTGATAATGTAATCCCCCCGCTCATGGCGCTGGAGGATCATGCCGGAATCCGTCAGTTTTCTGATATGGAACAGGAGGTTGCCACCTTTCAGACTGGTCAACTGGGAGATATCCGAGAAGGTCCGGGTCCCGGTCGCAAGCGCCTTCACGATCTGGAACCGCTGGACGCTTGCCACTGGTTCAAGGAGATCTTTTACTACAACCTCGTCAGGCATATCGCCGATGGCCTCCGTTGTGCCGGTATCCTTGCGGTAAATACCGAGGGTCTGCATCAGTCCGACTTGTTTCTCGAAAAGGCGACCAACCTCAGTAAAACAAGTATCACATCGATCGGACGGACCTTTCTTTCTGAGCGCCTTCATCTGCTCCCGGTATGACTGGATCAGCTCTTCGGAGACGGTTCCATCAGTGATGTGGCGGGCGGAATTCTCCAGGAACTCCATGAACACCCCATAACAGGTTTTCTGCATTGAACAGTCATCCACCATCCGGGCGGTGAGATCAGCCTTAGCAGAACCGATCTGGTGATCCACAAATACGCCGGTGTACTCCTTCCTGATATCCCCCAATACCGCATCCAGGTGTTGCTGGTTCGCACGTTCGACGAATCGCTTCAAATCAGTCCGAAGTCCTGAAATCTCCGCTTTCAGCTCACGAATCTCGGTCATTGTCCCAAATGATGCTCCCATGCTCTCTCCGCTTGTGTTAGATTGGAATACTTATGACTATGCGGGTCATTTTTCTATACCAGAAATGTTTTGTATATTTTTATGCCGCTCAAGTATATATTCGTAACAACCTCACCAGTGTCCGGTGAAGAAAATGCCAACATGGAAGTATACAGACAAAGAGGTATCGAAAGCAAAAGCTGATGAATCACTCGCAGCAGTAAAAAGCGCCTGCTTCGGGTGCGGTACGCATAATGCTGACTGCCCGATTGCAAAGGCAGCCGGTGAAATCTCGGAGATGCTCAGCTGCGAGACCCTATCCGTACGGGAACAGATCCACTCACAGATCTCCGGTGCGTTGAAGGAAGGTAAATTTCCGATCAAGACCCTAAAAGACCTGGTCGCCGCGTTCCCCGATGGGGCCAACACGACATGCCAGGTCGGAGATCTGAAGATGACCGCCGGCGAGGCAGGAAAACTTCTCAAAGCATCAGACTTCCCGTTCAAGAGCACTAAGGCTGTCGCTGATATCATAGTTGACCGGGCAGGGCTGTAATCTCTCGAACAGAATTTATTACCGGTGAATTACTATGGTAAAACTAACCACAGAGATGAAAGAAGCGTTCAGCAAGATGAAGATCTTCCCAGTTGCGACCGCGTCAAAAGACGGTACGCCAAACGTGGTCCCCATCGGGGTCGTTGAACTCTTAAGTGACGATACGATCTGGATAACGGACAATTTCATGAACAAGTCGCTTGAAAATCTTCAGGCAAACCCGAAGATTGCCCTCTACATCTGGGGCCCGGAGATCAAAGGCTGTTTCCAGATCAAAGGTCATGCCGCCATTAAGACTAGCGGCAAGGATTTCGATGAGATGAAGGCAAAAATCAACAAGAAGAATCCGGCCCTGCCTGCACGTTCTCTCATCATCGTGAAGATCACCGAGGTCTTCGAGTGCCAGCCAGGTCCGAAAGCCGGCTGCAAAATTCTTTAATCTTTTCCTTTTGTAGTAATTGTGTGATGAGCTGTGCCAGATCCTGACGGGTTTTTCTATTTCTGTGTTGGGCGGTTTAACGAGGCCCTGGAGTACTTTGACCGCGTTCTTCTGGCTGACCTGGAGAATATCGAAGCCCTGCTGGGGAAGGCTGGCACGCTTGACCGCATTGGCCGGTATGCGGATGCCCTTGGCAGTCATCGGGAAGATTCACGCTCCTGATCCGGGATGTGTGAATAATGCCTCCCTGTGGAATTCCATTCGCAGCACCGGAGCCAGCTCGCTGTGCGGGTTCCACCGGGTATCCGTTACCGAGGAGAGGGTGTCCCCGACACTCGTACATGCCAAGTAGCCTGCACAGAATATTCTGAGTTTTCTTCCGGAACCAAGGGAGTGAACTCCCGGCTGAATGGGCCAAATGTTCTTTTTTGCCTCTGCGTCTATCCTATCGATCAGATGGCGCCCATACATTGATTTCGGGAATTTTAATGGAGTAAAATATCCGAGCCGCGGTACCGATATTTGCAAAAGGCGAATTAATATATCTTGAGAATATATGAGTCCAATTTGGGGATACGACATGTCTAAAATTTTAGTTGTGTATTTTTCCCGAACCGGCAACACGGAAAAGATGGCAAATTCCGTAGCTGAGGGAATAAAAGAAGATGGTGTTGCAGTAGTGGTGAAAAAGGCAGAGATTGTTAAAATCGATGATCTTGTTGCAGCAGATGCTATTATCTTCGGTTCAGCAACCAGCTGGGGATATATGGGCGGTAAACTTAAGGATGTGTTCGAAAACATGCTCATTCAAGCCCGGGATAAATTCAAAGGGAAACCTTTTGCTGTGTTTATCTCGGCAGGTGCCATCGAAAGCGGGAAGAAAGCAGCAGAATCCATCGAATACATTGCAAAATTCTTTAACATGCAATCAGGTGCGAAAGCAGTGGTCTCACAAGGTAACCCTACCGGTGCCATTAAAGAAGCATGTAAGGAATTAGGCAAAAAAATCGCTCAAACCATAAAATAATTACAAGGATGGTTTCAGTCCAGACCATTATAGTAATTAGGTCTGTCAAGTTGTCGGCAGCTTGGTTTCCCAAATATAAGTGCTAAACCTGAATAACTGCCGATAACTTGACAGAACCCCCCGCGACATAGAAAGTGACGGGTAGCATTTTCACAGATAACTATAACCCAAAACAGCGATGCGAGGGATGGGATTCGAACCCAAGAACTCCTACGAGACTAGGCCCTCAACCTAGCGCCTTTGACCTGGCTTGGCTACCCTCGCTTTTGTGCCATAACAAAGAGGTTGTCTATCTAAAAGAATGTTATGCAATATGGTTCTGTTGCGTTGTCGGGACTTTTGCGATCTCAGAGCCCGCTGTTGCATGGCGGGACTTTTTAGACAATCAGACATTATCTATTGAATGTTCGAATTTTGAGATATAATTCATCATCGCAAATATCGGAAAGTGATTTTAGAAACACCAAGTAGTTCTCTAGATCTAGACGACTTAAATTTAAAGCATTTGCAGAATGTGCCACTGTATTCCTTTGGTTAATAATAAAATCTAACGTGTCTTCAATCTCTGTTGGGGCGACATACTTCCCAATCTTCTTTTCGAATTTTGGTTTTATTTTAATAAAGAATTTCTGAAGTCCAATAGAATTAAAAAATTCTTTAAGTCTTTCTGAGTTGGGATTGCTTCTAATAGTAATACTAAATGCTTCTGGGTTAATTTGGCTATTCATTACAAAGTGAGATGCTTTTTGAAATCCAACGATTTTTTGAGAGTTATTTAATTTTGATGCTGGATGCAAAGAGTGATAAAATGTTTGTCGGTGATTATAATGGATTATATCTGGAGGCAAAGAATTAAAATTAAATTTTGGGGATGCAGACAGCTCAGTTAATCGTTCCTCCATGACTTCTTTAAGATAATTTTCGAATGACGCGACCATTAAAACTAATGCACCCCCTCTTAATCCCTGAACCATTTTGATACTCCTTTGAGGGGGAGGATCATTAAAACGCCTCTCGCTTTGTAAAAGTGTTTCAGCAATGGCTATAGAGTTCTTAAAATCACGGAGGGCGGTTGAATTTCTCCGCATAAAATTGCCCTCCTCTCATTCCCCCTTTATCTCAATAACCGCTTTCCCGTCTATAACATCTTTAACCATCTGAATCCGAGTTCTGAAATATATGTTGTATTGGGTTGATGCATCAATAGCCTGTCTAAAAGTCGTATTAGAAAATAATAACTTATATTTATCCAAAATTTCGTCCTTTCGACTTTGTATATAAGAAGTTTCTAATCCAGTACATGCAAACATTTGTGCATCGTATACCGATCTTAAGATCGAATTACGATAATGTTCTTTCTCGGGCTCGTAACGTTTAAAAGCGTAATCGCCAAAACAAGTTTCAACAACATCAATAGTATTGAGGAACGTAGACTTCAGAGTCTCCATTCTTTCTTCAGAAAACTTTTGGCTTTTGTCCATAAAAGCATCCATATTAAATTTTAATGAACCCTTGAATGAACCCCAAGTGTCTAAAAATGTGAAATATCTCAATACTAATTCAACATCTTCCATTGATTTATATCTCTCGGATTTTTCTTTATTTTTTATACCTATCATTTTGTGAAATTTTTTGTTTTCAGAAAGTTCTACTATTAGACTGTTAAATTTACCCGGATAAACACTATTACGTACTTCTTGCGCGTTGAGAGCAACCCCCCCAGTATTTAGTCTTCTAAATACTTCATATTTTATAGCACTATCTGATTGTTTTAAAATGATCACCGCACGTAAATTTGCCCGTGTTTGAAAAATAGTTCTCAATGGTTTTGGGAGTTCGTCAAAATTTTTTCCATTAATATCAGCAAATACATCCAATCCCTCTAATGTAAGCCTTCCACGAAGAAAGTTATTTATGGCATTTAATCTCTGTTTTCCATCAATAATTGAGTATTTCCCATAAGCATCTTCGTTTAGAAAAATTGGTGGAACCGGGACATTCATTAAAAACGATTCGATAAGTTTTGATTGTTTCTTTTCATCCCACCGGTATCTCCTTTGATATTTTGGAGAAAGTGATATTATATTATGCGTGATAAGGTTGGATAAAGTATCTAAATTGTAATCTACGACACTTGTAACAAGCTCTCTTTGTCTTTTCTCCCAAAATTCGATAGACTCTTTTTCTTCTTCTATTTCTGGTTCTTGCTCAATATCCTCTAAGTCTGAGGGGCACATAGTAGTTTTATTCTCTATTTTTGATATATTTAAATGATCTAATCAAAGATTCGAAAACATCAAAGATTCGAAAACATCAAAGATTCGAAAACATCAAAGATTCGAAAACTCACTCTTCCTCAATAACTTCTTCCAGTAACAGGATCTTCACTTTCTTTCCAACCCACTTTTTGGGAACTAACACCCCACCAGAGTTTCCAATAGATTTCACCGTCTTATCCAGTACCTGATAGGCTGATGTGTGAACGTCCATCTGTCCAGTCATGAAAGTTACTTTGTTCAACTTTGTATATAAAACTACCCAACTTTGTTAGAACTTTGTTACAACAAAACAATAACAATTAAATACTTGTTAGAACAATGTATATACATAGAACTAACAAGGGGATAACAAAGATGGAACAATTCAGCAACCCAAGAGAGTTAAGAGGATTAAAGATTCTCTCAGAGCCGGAAACGATTATCCAGACCGGTAAGAATGAATGGGATGTTAGGTCACAGTCGAAGAACGCATATTACCAAATAACCCGAAAATTTGTGAGTTCTAACGGTTCTGGCAAAGAAAACCGGTATTCGTGGACATGTTCATGCCCCGATTTCCAGACTCACAAAGCTCCATGTAAACACATCTACGCCGTGCAATTCTCCCTAAAAATTAAAGTAGATGTAGAAACAGAAATTAAAGCCCAAAAAATTAAGGGTGATGAAATTGGGAGAATTGTTTGCCCGTTCTGTAAAAGTCAGAACACTACCAAGAGAGGCATAAGAGAGAACACTTACGGTGAGATACAGCGGTACGGCTGTCTCGACTGCAACCACCGGTTCGTAGTCGATAAGGGATTCAGCCGGGTTAAGCACGATCCAAAAATAATCACCCTTACCCTCGACCTTTATTTTAAAGGCGTCAGCCTCAGGAAGATCACCGATCATATCCAGCAGTTCCACGACCGGAAGGTCAGCCAGACAACCCCGATGCGCTGGATCAAGAAATACACTCAGTTACTCGGCAAATACGCTGAGAAGTACGAAGCCGATGTTGGCAACATCTGGCACTGTGATGAAACGACGGTGTTCATCAAGAAAGAGGGTATGAAGAAAAACTATCAGTGGATATGGAACCTTATGGATGCAAAGACGCGGTATCTCCTAGCCTGCCAGATCACTGAGACACGATTTGTAGACGATGCGCGGATACCGTTAAGGAAGGCAAAGGAAGTCGCAAACCGGAGACCTGATGCAATCGTTACGGATGGATTACAGGCATACAAGAAGGCGGTCAAAGCTGAGTTCTATGATCAGACTGCACCAATCCAGAACCCCCACATCCGGTTAAAGGATTTCGAGACAAAACCCAACAACAACATCTTGGAACGGTTAAACGGGACCTTCAGGGAGAGAACAAAGGTAATGCGTAGCCTTGATAACTCTGTAGGCGCTGAGGAATTTGTAGCCGGTATGCAGACGTATTATAACTACATCCGCCCTCATCAGGGCATCGGAGGATTAACGCCAGCACAGATGGCAAACATTCCGATTAATCTTCTCGGAAATCGATGGGAAACGATGATTGGACTATCGGTAAAATAAAAATTAATTTTCCTTTCGTTTTCCTTTTTTATTGTATTTTGGATTCAATTCCTCAATTAATCTCTCTTTTAGTTCTTTACGACCTAAATCTGTTGCCAATATCGAAATTTTAATTTTCTCGGTTAGCCACGAATCAACTTTATTCTCTATGTGAGATGGGAATTTTTCTCTATCGGATGCCTTTTTATAACCAACTACCGTTTGGAAATTGTAATCCCCGAGATTCCTTCTTAAGGTATTATTAAACGAGCTTCGAAGATCTTTCACCCAACCTCGAATATTTCCAGTTTCCCCAATGTAAACTAGATTTCCTGATTCAAAAGCGGCAATCACTCCTTGTTCAGAGGGATATTCTGTCGATAGATCGCCAGATAGGATCACATCTTTCCAATTTTCAGGTTTCATTAAAGAGTTCTTCATATTTTCGAGATAAATTTCGAGTTGCTCAGACAATTTACCACTTTTCTGTACCATGGAGATTGTTGTCATATCATAAATATAAAAATCAACTGTTTTGTAAAAAAGTCCCGCCATGCAACAGTGCTTGCCGGATCTGAGAAAGTCCCGACAACGCAACAGAACCTGCAATATCCTTCATATCTTCCCGCCTGATAAAAGCAATTCCCAAAGATTTTCGCACGGGAACGTTGAGTTATAACGTGACTACACTTGAGCCCGGTTCTCGGGAAAAATGCTTATGATGGAGGACACCTGAATCCATACCTATCTTGCCTCTCGTCTTTATGAGTCCATGGCTTTGAGATTCACTCTTTGAGATATAACAGGAGATATTTAGATTCTATTGAGTTTACAGAAACCTCCCAGTGCTTGCAGGAAACCCATTTTAAAAATTAAGACAGATATGGATCTTTTCGGGAAATTTGTACCTTGATGCAGGACAATCGTCACGGGCGTATATTTATGTTCATCAGACACAGTGGTTTATAGTATGTGGTCAGTTATCATCCACGAGTTTGCTGACTCTCCCTCCCAGAGCCGGGTTGTCCGGTTCCTGCTCGAGAACGGATTTGGTGTGACTGAAGACGGCCGGATCAGCTGCAACGGAATTGAAATGCCGGCGACTGCGGTTGCAAAAGCGATTGGGTCCGACCGCAGGGTTGTTGATTCAACGGCACGGAGGATTCTTGAACGCCCATTCCTCAGGGGAATATTTCTCAATATGCGCGCCACGCCGGATCTGAGCAGGGTTGCAGAAGGTCTGGGTTTTTCGGTTATCACTGTTCTCCCCAAGGATGCCCATGAACAGGGTATCGTCGGCGCGGCAGTCCGTGTGCTCTCGGATCATCTGCTGACAATCAGGCAGATCTTCGTTACCGATCCTCAACTATCTGAGGAACCCCGGTTAGTAATAATCGTCGAAGAACGCTTGCCAGCCGGTGTTATAGAACAAATCAGAGCGCTGCCGCAGGTAAAACAGGTAATTATCTGACGAATAGTGTTACTTACAAAGCAGGTTCACATCGAGTGCGAGGTGGTACATCCTCCGCCTTGCCTTTCTTGGAATGTAGAAGGCCGCAGCTATGCTCTGCTCGATGCTCACCCTTTTTTTGCCCTCGATACAGTTGTCTGCATGGCAGACAATCTTCTCTTCAGCTGTTTCCGGAACGCAGTTCCGGGGCAGCAGTCCGAGAAGAGTACACTCATCCGGGGTGAGACCGGCGCCGGTATGGCATTCAACGATTCGGGCGATCTTCTCGTCACAACCCATTTTACGCAATATATCGGCACCCTGCTGGGCATGACCGATAGAATGGGTTGCACTCCTCCCGATATCGTGGAGCATTGCACCGGCAGTAACCAGATTGATATCAACAAGGGGATTGCGCCCAGCGTATTCTACGGCAAGGTCCGTCACTGCATGGCAGTGGTCGATTACTTTCCGGCCGCATCCGGCATCGAGCAGCACATCGTCAAAGCGTTGTTTCTGACGATTAGACATGACCAAGAGTCTGTTTGATCGCATCTATCCTGCACTTGAGGGACTTTAACAGCATTTCGTTGTCAAAATGCCCCATAGGTTGTTCGCACCCCGGGCAATTGAAATCCATGTTCATTGCCTGGGAGAACGTAAATATCGAATGGCACTCCTTGCAGATGTAGAAATCGTTCTCTTCCTCAAATTTTCGCCGTCGCTCCAGTTTCTCCATGACCATTGCCATATCTTCCCGGATGGCATCATAGATATGATCGATACGAAGCTGCCAGAGATAGGTCAACCAGCCTGTTTCATTATTCTTGATGCGGTGATATTCTGCGAGCCTTTTTTCATACAGGGTATACAGGGAGTGTCTCACTGAGTTCAGGTTGATACTGGTCTTTGCTGCGAGATCTTCATCACTGTGCTCCCCTTCCTCAGGGAATCGTTCGAGGAGGGAAAGCCCGTCGTCCCCGATCAGCCGGTGAAGATAAGCACGTATTGCCGGATCATTCAGCACATCGTCTACGCGATCCATCAGCGCATATATTGTCGGACGGTGCTAATATGCTTATCCAGCATCCCAAGTGCAGCATCGCGATCCGGTCCCTGCCCATATACGCTCACTACGGCTTGGTCTTTCTCAAAACTGGTGCCCGGCCAGGGTATATCCGCTATTACCGGTGCAAGGTGTCTCAGATCTTCCCTGACCGTTATATCGCGGTCGGCGAAAAGAATACTTCGCACAGCGACCTGTCGCGGCACTGGCATGGTGGATGGCAGCCTTCCCGCACATGCTCCTACGTGAAGGTCAAACACGTTGCAATCAAGGGCTGCCTCTACAGTATCGACCGTTGCCTGGAATCGCGGATTTACCTCGATCGCATAACACCCGCCGTCTCCGCAGACAAAATCGACACCGATAGTGCCGATGCACCCGCTGGCTGATGCAATCTTCTCCGCGAGCGTAATCATGGTAGGGGCACTGGGATGAATAAATGGCGTGATCGATCCACAGAACCCGAACCCGGCACTGTCTTTTCCGCGGAGAATCTGTTCATTAGTTGTTACCGCCCGGGCTCGGGAACCGTCAGTGATGCAGCAGACACTCGCGGGAACCCCTTCAACGATTTCCTGCTGGATGTAGGAGATCTCAGGATTTGATGACTCCCATGCAGCGAGCCCTTCAGGATCCGCAACAATGGAGTTCCGCCATCCCCCGGCTCCGCGCCGTGGTTTGATCATGACCGGAAAAATTCCTGTTTTTATGAGCCGGGGGACCGGCACACCCAGTCCCTCGAGGAACTCCTGAGTTTCCAGTTTATCGAGAAACCGGGAAATCCTGTTTCTGGGGGTTCCACAGAGAGGAAGTATCGCTGGCAGGTCTTCAGCTCCGGACGTGAAAACCAGGAAGTCAAACTGGTATCTGCCACTCATCTCATGGATGGCGTCAGGAAGATCTTCAAGTTCATCGAATTTGATCCTGTCCCGGGTATACCAGTCAAGGTCCTGGTCGCAGAAATGATCAACCGCGCAGACTTCGTATCCGGCGCGATATGCGGACTGGGCAACATGCCGGGTTGCAAAACCGGCGACAAGGACCCGACTTTTCACAACTCCTCCGTCTGTTTCCCTGCTTTTGACGGGATGATGCGGATATGGGCTCCAGGAAAAACTGCTGCAAGTTCCCGGCCCTCGAAAAGATGATCGAGAAACAGGGCGAGGCTCGATATCTCGGAATGGGGTTGGCCGGTCACAGCAACGTTGTAATCAGAAAGTCCGTAAATCTCGCCCGGTACTTTCTCCGCGCCTACCACAACAAGGATCTTTTCCCGTGTCCTGATCTCAGCAATGCCCTGTGGCAGGTTGATGCCGTACATTGTAAGGTGCACGACGATGCCCCCTTGGGATTTCCAGTCGCGGATGCAGGAACGCCACTTCACGTTATCCTCGCAGAAGAATTCGCCGCCCCACCGGTCTACGACATCCCCGATACTCTTGACGACGCCTTTGTCGGCAGCAGCAAGATACATCCCTTTCGCACCAAGAGCCCGTGCAGTAAGCCCTACATGCGTTGTCACCCGCTGGTCGCGCTCCGGACGGTGTCCGATCCGGAGAATCACTACATCGTTTCCCGTCATCCCGACCGTTTTTTCTCCCTGATAACACCGTTTTCGATGACAAACGGCAGGTCTTTATCATATTTTATCTGGTTAGTGACGAGAGCTTCGCTGAACGAGAGCATCTGCACGGTATTTCCCGATCGTTTCACCAGACAGAACCGCTCAAGGCGCGCAAGTGAATCTTCTACGACCGAAGTCTCAAGGCCGCTCTTGTTCACGAGAGTCTCTGTAGTGGCAGGGGAACCCTGCGGGATCAGGTGATAGACCAGCCAGTCCACATCCTCTACTTTCACCTGTAATCATTCCTCATGCTGGGGAATAAGGATTTTGACGGGCGTAAGTCGACACCCTTGTAATTTTTATCCTTGCCGTCCAATAGCTGGCAATGACTGCCGGCGGAGAGAAAATCCCCTATCGGGACCTTGTGGCCCTTACCGATAGCATTTTGGACGAATGTGATGAGGATGTTGCACTCCTCGCCCGCAGGATCGGTGGGCTTGATGCCGTGATTCGTGATGAACTGCTGGTATCGGACCTGCTGAATGCATACCAGGTTTTTTATTACTTTTTCAGGATCGACCCCGATGAACTGGTAAAAGAGCGGCTGGAACTTGAACCAGCTTCTGCGCTCATTTACGGGATAAAACTTCATGAGATCGATCTTCTCGACCTTGTTTTTCTCGTAAAAAACAAAGAGCCGCTGATCGTCATCAGTGACGGAGAGAAAGAAGTTGCGGTTTTTTCCGGCAGGTCTGCGTATACAAACGGCTTGAATTTATTGCAAAATCCCGGTGAGTATGCATAACCGCAGTCAGATTCTATCAGGAAAACTCCTCATTGTTTTCGGGGTTTAATCGCTCAACGATCACCGGCGCTAATCAGGTGTTCGTCCACAACCGCAGGCACAATCGGTGGCAGTTTCCCCCAGCTGACGGTTGAATCTCCCATAATCGCAAATATCCCCATGACTTCGGCCGGGTTGATCTGTTTCAGGACTGACTGGTCATCCGGCCGGATCTCGTTGCAGACAGCGGTAGCCCATGCATCAGCGAGTGCAACATCATGTGCAAAAATCGTCACGGAATCTGCCATTCCAAACGAGATTGACGGGCCGACTGTGGCAGATGATGTGCAGACCCCAAGGATGTCATCCTGGGGTGGAACGATAAACGCGATGCGGTTGGAGAGCGCCGCTTCACCGGCATGGACCCCAATCCTTACCGGGCGATCGCAGGTGAGTGCAATGTCACCTCCGTTGTCGATCACACCGAACGCAGCACCTGCGTCCTGCATGGCTTCGATACCGGCCGATGCGATGGCCCCTGCCACCGCTGCCATGGGACCGACCCCGGCTTTTCGCGTCGCTTCCGCCATCTTCACGATGATCGGATCATCCGAATCCGGAACATAGGGATCAAAGGTAGCCAAAAAGTAAGGGTCCTGGACGATATATGCCTCCAGCACCTGCCGTGCTGAAAGCATCCCCTCTTTTGCCGCAGCAACATGAGACGGGTGATCAGCGAGGATCGTGGCTATCGTCTCACGGAACCGGAACGGTTCACGGATCATAGCGGCAACGCAAGCGCCTGATGCGGGCAGGCATCGATGCACCTGCCACAGAGTATACACTTTTCCTCATCGAGATTTAGTTTCCAGTCGTCATCAAATGAGAAGACTTCCCGGGGACAGACGCTGATACAAGCCCCGCAGTCCACGCACTCGCTCACGTTGACGCTGATCCCGTGTTCAAGGATGCGGACATTTGCACCGAGGTCGCGCATCGTATCGCTGACCAGCCGGCACTGGTCATCCGGAACCTCGATGAGCGCTTCGCCCTGTGAAGAGTCGATGACTGCACGTTCGACGTTGATCAGGACCCCGGTGTCCCGGACGACCTGTGCGATGATGGGCTTCCTTCCTTTCTTCCGCGAGAATGTAACGAGAAGTTTCATTTCAGCCACCTCCCGCCGATAAGTTTCCCAAGATCTATCGCAGTAAGCATTGCAAGGACGTGATGCTGGCCATCAACCACCGGCATTGCGCTGATATTGTGCTGCTCGAGTTTCTGGACAGCGATATCGACCGACTCATCCGGTGTCGTCGTAACAACTTTCTTCTTCATGATGTCTTTGACGAGATGAGCTTTGCCCGGGTTGGCGACCGCTTTTGAAACATCGAACGTCGTCACAATACCGACAAGGGTTCCCTGTCCGTTGATGACCGGAAGATGGTTCGTCTCCCCTTTGAGAAGTTTCTGCGCGGCAGTCCTGATCTCTTCATCTTCACCTATGGTGACGACCTGTCTGTCCATGATATCCAGAACTCTCGGACCCGTGGATGTCTGGTGCATCGGCCTGACCTGCTTCTTCGGGTCTATTGGACGGGTTGGCAGTGTGAGTTGGAGAGTTCCGTGCTCGACCCATTTCTTGAGCTCTGATGCAACCTGACGCGCCCTCCGGAAACTGGAAAGGGAGGACGTCCGGACCTCATCCCCGTTCAGGTCAATCACCCCGCTCTTCAGTTCAGCGTAATTCACCTTCCGTAACGAGGGCCGGTTGCGGCTCGGGACCCCGTAATCGAGCAGGTCGACGGAGATATCTTCATCGCGGACTGCGGTCGCCCTCACGACTTCTATATCGGTTACTGGCAGGGGAATGCCAAGGCCAACATAGAGGGTCACACCATAGCCATGCATGGTGGCTGCCCGCAGGTAATCCTGAGACATTTTCTTCAGATCCCCGGTGACCATCAGCGTACCGAACCCTCCTGCAGGAGAATGCTGAGTTCCTTCACCAATGACCATCCCTGGTGCTCCGCATAAGAAGATCGGAACTCCGCTGCCGATAAGCCGGAGTTTTGGATCATTGGAGAGCGGGTTAAGCAGCCCGGCGCCCGAAAATGTCACGTTCCCGTATCCGGGAAGGAGGGTTCCCATGTAAGTATGCAGGGTATGATCAGTCGAATTGGTTGCCGCATTGTACCGCTGGTATGCGTTGCGCGGGTTGCACATAATCGCCTGGTTTAAATTCTCCAGCACAAGATCAGTGGTGATATTCCTTCGAGGGTAGCAGTCCGTTCCCCGGGAAATTGCACGGAGTTCCACCGATTTTCCCGCAACAAGGTCCTCGATCACATGCCCGCCGCCATACTGCTCCTCCCGGGTGGTGGACTGCTGAGTTGCACCGATATAGGTATCAACCGCTGCAAGTCCGCCATACGCTTCAACGTCATTCAGCCAGATCCGCTCCATCCGGATTGGTGGATCAGAGTGGCCGAAATTAAGGAAAGCACCGGATGAGCACATCGCCCCGAACGTGCCGGTCGTTACTACATCAACCTCTTTCAGCGCGCCTTCCTCTCCCAGCTCAGCTACGATTGAGGGCATTTCCTCGGCAGTGACCACCCGGGCGTTGCCGTCACGGATGCGGCCGTTGATCTGATCGATGGACTTGTGCATATGCAGGAATATGCATTAATGTATAATCAATATAACTGTTATTACTGGAGGTAATATACGGATATATATCTCCGGATTACCATATTCATTCATGCATGTTCGTGCATTCATCGACGATATGGAACGGCTCGCCCCGGCGGCTTTGGCCGAGGAGTTCGACGACGGGAGGATCGGACTTGTTGTTGAAGGGAAAACAGAGATCAGGCAGGTGTGCTGTGCCCTTGATGCGACGATAAATGTCGTGAATGCGGCGGTGTCAGCCTCCGCCGATATGCTCGTTGTCCACCACACACCGCTATGGACACCCGTCACAGCGTTAACCGGGAACACAGCGTTGCTGATGCGCGCCATCCTCTCCGCAAATATAAACCTTTATGTCATGCACACGAATTTCGATCATGCCCCCTGTGGGGTAAATGATGCCCTCGCGGAGGTTCTCTCACTGAAGGATACGACACAACTGTCACTGGGGAGTATCGGTACCTGTGACCTTACCGTCAATGAAATTTCCCGGCGAGTTGGAGGAAACGTTCGGGTATGGGGTAAACCCGGACCGATACGAAGACTGGCAGTTGTTGCCGGCAGCGGGTTTGATCCTGAACTTCTCTCAGAAGCATATAATCGCGGTGCCGATGCATTCCTGTCAGCCGAAATGAAACATTCGGTAGCACGGAATGCTCCCATCCCCTGTATCGAAGCGACGCACTATGCTCTGGAAGCCCCGGCAATGCGACGTCTTGCAGGCCAGAAATGCTGGCAGTTTATCGATGATCCCCCGTATCTCACGACCGTTACATGAGCGATATCTGGCAGCAGCTGTCTGCAAAGAAGGCACTCGATCCCCAGCTCCGTGCAGAGATCGAACAGGTATTCGGGCCCCGGGGGAGAAAAGCCCTCGCAGCAATCGACTCGGGAAAAGTAAAAAAATACCTGGACTTTTTTGTTGTCGAAGGGAGGACTGCAGAATATATCGTGGAAGAGGATTTCTGTACCTGCGGGGATTTCCTGTACCGCGGGAGAACCTGCTGGCATTTGCTTGCTGTCAGGATCGCTCAGGCTGCCGTGATGTTTGAAACTGTCGGGTCCTGGTACCAGGATACATGGAAATGACTGGAACAATTGTGTCAAATATCAATTATACTGACGATAAAGTGGTTATTTATTCTTGCAAAAACCACAGCAATACAATATAAATGACGATTTTACGATAAGATGCATGACGGGAAAATCTTATCCGCGTTCTTCCCAAAACTGGATAGATCGTTTATCCCTTCTCAATGATGACCCGGAATGACTCTCCGAGAGGTTCCACATTTAAGATCCGGTGCCCCTCCTCCTTCAAACTCCTGGGAACATTCAGCATGGCATCGCCTTCATCGATAATGATTTCCAGCAGCTCGCCCGGCTCCATGTCCTCGAGAGCGAGTTTTGTCTTCACGAAGTTCATGGGGCAGATAACACCATGCAGGTCCAGCCGCTTTTGTATCTTACTTGCCACGGAGGATCGCCTCTTTCACGACATCCAGGCTGATCCTGTCGATCATGTGCCCGAAGCGCTCCTTTTTCCGACCCGTCTTTTGGTAGTACTCGATGGTGTTTCTCACGAGATCATAGAGGCGTTCCTTCGATTCGATGAGACTCCCAAGCCGGGTTGCGAGCCGGGGTTTCTTTCCCATAGTCCCGCCGATCCAGAGGATGTACCCCTTGGAAGCGATTTTCCACGCGCCGGTTGGACAACTGGCGGTACAGATGCTGCAGTTGATGCATTTGGGAAGGTCGAGAACGTACTCATCGCCAGCATTCTGTATCGCATTCGTAGGGCAGATGTTCACGCAGAGACCGCAGTTACTGCACGAGACCTGCACCCACTCGGGGATGATTCCACCCATAACGCCAATGTCATTCTCGGTCGCCTTTGCGCAGTTATGAGGGCAGCCGGTGACCGCCATCTTGAACTTGTGGGGAGTCTCTTTCCGGAACCAGGTACTGTCAAGCTGACTGGCCATCTCCTTCGTGTCGATAATCCCCCACCGGCATGTCAGGGCACCAGGGCAGCCAGCGACGATCCTGACCCGGGGACCGCACGCCCCCATCGTAACACCGACCGATTCCAATTCAAGTTTCGCGGCTTTGAGGTTTGTGTGGTGCACGAAGTGTATCTCAATTCCCTGCCGGGTCGAGCAGTGGATCTGCCCCTGACCGTACTTCTCCGCAATCTCCGCGACCTTCTTCATTTGTATTGCGGTAAAATCGCCTGCGATAGCGTGGAGCCGCATCGCGAAGTATTCTTTCTGCTTCTGCTGGATCATCCCGATTTTTTTCAAGGCCACAAGATCGAAAATCTCTTCTGTCATTGGTTCTCCTCCCTTATCGACAATGGTTCTTCCTCAACTGTTCCCTGTCGTATACGAAATCCCCTGAGATTCTTTACACCTTCATGCAGGGAGACGATCACGTATACAACCATAGGGTCGTACGCGAGCCGGATATCCTCGGCAGACGGTCTCGCAGGCGAGGCAGGGTGGCTGTGATAGACCGCAAGGATATTCAGGTCTTCCTTCCTTACAGCCTTCATGACCGAGAACTGTTCCTGCGGGTCGAGTGTGAAGTGCTCTTCGCTCTGGTCGATATTTTTCATCGGATAGCGGCGCGTGACATTTTCCCCAAAACCCGCGAGGTACCCGCACGCTTCGACCGGGGCCTCTTTTTCCGCGTGGGCATACATCTGTTCAACGATAACGGCTGGGAGGATCATCGTTTCATCTCGCACACTTTCTGCTCGTAATCGATAAGCGAGGTGATGACCGGGTGGTCGTTGCAGACCGGGCAGGCCGGGTTCCTTTTGATCTTCACTTCGCGGAAGTTCATGGGAAGAGCTTCGAAGATCAGGAGCCGGTCGGTCAGCAGGTCTCCTGCGCCAAGGATGTATTTCAACGCCTCGATAGCCTGCAGGGTTCCGACAACACCCGCCATCCCGCCAAGCACACCAGCCTCTGCACAGCTTGGGATCGCCCCGGTGGGTGGCGGGGCGACAAACATACACCGGTAGCAGGCGCTTTCCCTGGGTTTCACGGTCATCATCTGCCCGTTGAACCTCAGGATGCCTGCATGCGAATACGGTTTTTTGAGCAGTACGCAGGCGTCGTTGATCAGGAACTTTGCCGCAAAATTATCTGTTCCATCGATGACGAAGTCGTATCCTGCAATAATCTGCTGGGCGTTTGCTGCACGTACCATTTCGGGGTGGACCCTCACCTCGACATCAGGGTTGAGCCGTGCGATCTTCTCTTTGGCGGAGTCTGCCTTCCTCACACCGACATCATCGGTGAAGTGTATGACCTGCCGCTGGAGGTTGGTCAGATCGACCTTGTCGCCATCGGCAATCCCGATCGTCCCTACGCCAGCTGCGGCAAGGTACAGGGCTGCAGGGGATCCGAGGCCTCCCGCACCAATGATCAGGACTTTTGACTTCAGAAGCTTCTTCTGTCCTTTTCCTCCGATCTCTTTTAAGATTATATTCCTGCTGTACCGTTCGATCTGGTCTTCTCTCATATACCACCTGTTTTCAGATTCCTGCCAGTGCCTGCCGGAAATCGGCGATGATATCATCAGCGTCCTCAATCCCGACTGAGAGGCGGATGATGGTGTCATCCACACCCACAGACTTCAGCTCGTCAGCTGTGAACCCCGCATAGATTGTCGTTGCCGGGTGCAGAACCAGGGACTTGTTGTCGCCGAGATTCGACGATCTCCGGATGAGCGTGAGCCGGTTCAGGAACCGGAAACAGGAGGTTTTGTCAGGGAGTGAAAACGCGAGGATACCCCCGTATCTTCCCTTGAACTGCTGCTTTGCCAGCCCATGGTATGGTGATAAGGTGAGGCCTGGATAATCGACTGACCTCACCGATTTCTGTTGACTTAAGAATTCTGCAACTGCCTGAGCATTTTGGCACACCCGCTCCATGCGAAGGGCGAGCGTTTCTAGGCCAAGGCTCTGGAGATAGGCGTCGTGGGGGGACATACAGCTCCCTGTCTCCCGGTAAACCTCCTTCCTCAATCTTGCTATGAATGCCATATTCCTGAGCCGGTGATACCCTTTGAGGGCAGGTACCGCTGACCAGTCAAAGGTGCCAAGGTCGACAATGGCCCCGCCCATGCTCGTCGCTCCCCCTGAGATGTACTTTGTCGTCGAATGAATGACGATGTTTATCCCGTGGTGTTTTGCGGGGAAGAGATACGGTGTTGTTGCGGTGCTGTCGGCGATTAGGACAAGTTTGTGGGTGTGAGCTATCCGGGCGATTCCCTCAAAGTCCGGGACAACCGTGCATGGATTGGAGATCGTTTCGAGAAAAATCGCCCGCGTATTCCCGTCGATGGCCGCTTCCATTGCTTTGAGATCGTTGATAGGAACGAACCTTACCTCGATACCGAGCGGGGAGAAGACATTCCGGAAGAGAGAGAACGTCCCTCCGAAGAGGGACGAGGAGGAGACGATATTGTCCCCTTGAGAAATCAGGTTGAGGAGCGTTGTCGATATCGCCGCCATTCCTGAGGAGACGGCTACTGATGCGAGCCCGTTCTCGAGAAGGGTAAGCTTCTTCTCAAAGGCATCCACGGTCGGATTCGCGATGCGGGAATATGCAAAGGCAGCCCTCCTGCCGGAGAAGGCCTCCCCCATCGCCTCGGCAGATTCGAAATCATGAGCCACTCCCGCATAGATGGGAAACTGGAGGGCCCGGTTGGCTTCTTTCCCTGAGCCGGTACCATGAATTGCTCTCGTAGAAAAACCCAGATTCATCAGTGGGAGCCGCCCCCCATGAAATAAAGGAACTCAATGACATCGCCTTCCCGGACAACGAGCGTCCCATAGTCTGGCCGGTCAAGGATGACCCCGTTGTGTTCCACGGAGACCATATCCGGGGATTCTACTTTCTGCACCACGAGCAGCTCGCAGATGGTCATTTCAGATGTGATCTCTTCCTCATTTCCGTTGATGGTAATCCTCATGATTTATTCTCCTGCATGTGAGACCGGATTTTTTTGTGGCATGAGTCAGATAACGTTGACGAGCGAGTGCTAAATATGTGAAGAAGAGAGCAACCTTTGCCGCTAAAATACGCTAATTTGGGGAAAATGGAAGAGATTCACTGGAAAAAATGAAAGAAATTAAAAAACAGATCTCTGCTTTTTTCGTACTTACTGGAGGGATTGCCGATAAAAGATCCCTATTTTCATATTGATTTCCACACCTTCGCCAGCGATTCGCCCAGAACGTGGATCCTGAACTCATTGAGATAACCAAACGGCGTTATCTTGACTGAATATCCTTTTGCCGTAAGCCGATCCCTGATCCGGACAAAAATTTCGTAGGCAAAGTTTACATCTGCCTTACTTTCAGAGAGATGAGCAAAAGAGTGCATGACAATTGTCGACCTGCCAGTCTTCTTGGCGAGCCATGAGATATTGTCTGCCGCTTTCCGCACCACAGCATCTATTCTCTCCTCGTCTTCTTTTTCGATATTAATAAAGATCGTAAGCGCTTCTTTTACCAGCTCTTCTTTGTCACAATCTACTGCGGATTCAACTGTTTTCTGGTACGTCCGGTACCAGAATTCTGTCGTATTGAACATCAGTAGTTTCATCCATCCTCAGAGACACGCAGGCTGAAAGATATATAAACAGATGCATAGCATCAAAATTTGCCTCTATTATGAGGTTTAATTGTAGGAATTATCAAAGACTGAAGGTAATGGAGATCCAAAGCGCGATGAGGATCATTGATGATCACTGTTGACTTCCGGCACTACGCTGCCGGGAAGGTATAATTATTTTCAGAACCATCGAAAAAATGGTCGTCAATGCCGGCATGTCCGGCATATTGCGGAATAACTACGGCGCCCGAAATGGATGCCGAGAGAAAAAGAAAGATAAAAATGAGGGCCGGTGTGGCAGAGCGGTTAATGCGTTCGCCTGCAAAGCGAATTCCAGGGGGTTCGACTCCCTCCGCCGGCGTTTGATCAAAAGGAAACGTGCGCCGTGAACCTCTACAGTACATTGTCAAGAAATGTCGAACCGCTGGTAACCCATCATCCTGACCGGGTCTCCCTGTTTGTCTGCGGCCCGACAGTGTATGACTACTCGCATCTCGGTCACGCACGGACATATGTCGTATTTGACGTACTAGCAAAGTACCTCCGGTGGACGGGAAAAGAAGTGTTTTATCTCCAGAACATCACTGATGTTGACGACAAGATAATCAACCGTGCAAATGCGGAAGGCGTTTCCCAGAGTTTTCTCGCCAGGAAATTCGAGGCCGAATACGTCCGGGATATGCGTTCTCTCGGCATCGATGCGGTGAGTTACTACGCAAGGGCAACCACTCACATACCGGAGATCATTCACCAGATAGAGCGACTGGTTGAACGCGGGGTGGCGTATACCACAGAGTCCGGGGTCTACTTTAACGTCGATACCTTCGAACGCAACGGGGAGCTGTCCGGTCAGTGCGCCGACAACCGTGTCGGCCGGGTAACCGATGCAACGAAACACAATGCACTCGATTTTGCGCTCTGGAAACTTGGGGAGTTCGGTGAATACACCTGGGAATCCCCATGGGGTCGTGGGAGGCCCGGCTGGCATATCGAGGATACCGCAATATCTGAGAAGTATTTCGGGCAGCAATACGATATTCACGGCGGGGGACTTGACCTGATCTTTCCCCATCACGAAGCTGAGATTGCGCAGATGGAATCCCTCGAAGGTAAACACCCCATGGTAAAGTACTGGATACACACGGGATTCCTGACTGTGAATGGTGAGAAGATGTCGAAATCTCTTGGAAACTTCATCACCATCAGGGAGGCACTCGTGACATGGAAAAAAGATGTCCTGAGATATTTTATTCTTCTGTCCCACTACCGGTCCCCGCTCCAGGCAACTGATGAGGGGATCGCAAATGCTGCACGGGCGCTCGAACACATCCGGGCTGTAGCGATAAGAGACAACGGGGTCGATCATGAGGGACGGAAAGCCTTTACTGACGCGATGGAGGCAGATCTTAATACGCCGATGGCACTCGCTGCAATTCAGGGACTTGCTGCCAGTGGAGATCTTGGGGCTTTGCGGGAGTTTGGGGAAATTCTGGGAATAAACTTCCTAAGGGAGACCAGTGCGCCCTTAAGCGTCCTTCAGGAGATCCGGGCAGAGCTGCGTGCGAAAAAGGAGTTTGAAGTGGCAGACATAATCCGCAAGCGCATGGTTGACGCTGGGATAACCATAACCGATCCCCCGCTTTAAGCGGGGTCGTGATCCTAGTATATCGCCGTAGTGGAACGTCTTTTCATTCGGATCGAGGACCAGAGGATCGCCGGTCGTGCCCGCCATCTCCCGCAAGGGCTGACTGGTGAAACTGCCCTTCGCCCGAACAGGAACCGCCATTTCTTAATTGATGATCCCGGGATGGTCATTTATCCCACCATTCACAACGCTCGATCTCTGCCCTAGTCAAGACATTGCCGGTTCCCACAGGCTCCCTTTCGGACAGCGACGGGGCAGGCCAATGAGGTCTGTATGCTGGTCTGCTGACAGGTTTTCTCTCGTGCAAAATATCTCCTTCTGAACTATAAGTTTTGTCTGGGGATCATGTTGCTCACATATCTTCGATCTACTGTATTTTGATACAATTGGGCCGAAGATCGTGGATCCTTGTCAAACGAAAGGATAAGAAAGGGATTAATACCTCAGTTCGTGGCGGGATTTGCCACTGTCATTGCAAATTCTGTCATCGACCAAGAGATGGGATGATGTGGGTTTAGACACCTTATCCCTGAATTATGAATATAGGGTGGTCATTTCCGTAATGTAAATCTCGCCAAACAATGTTCCCCTTGCTGCTCATTCTCCGATCACGCTTAGTTCGAATACTGCGTCTGTGCAGGAGCGGCAGAAGGTTATGAACTCCTGGACATTCTCAGACATGACATCGTAAAGGGAGCGGGGGACGTAGATGATGATCCGCGGGGTCATCCCTGGGCTCCGGTCAAGTGCAAGATACGTCTCCCGACAGAGCGAGATAAGAGTTCTGAAATTGATCCTCTTGACGATCCGGAGATGACCGACACCATTCTCATCGATCCAAATCCGGTAGCTCTGTGTCGACCGGAATTCACTTGCGGGTTGGTTCATGGTTGTCAAATGCATTGGGTTGTGTTGTATCGTGATTGGAACCGAAGATGCATAATTCCGCCATAATCGGTAGAAATTGCCGCTAAAATAAAAACATAGCAAAAGGAGTAAAAAATGGGGCAAAGTTGAATTATTTTTTCTCGTTATTTCTCGATCTATTTCTCATGCTTGGGATCAAATTCCCAGACACCGGGTTTTTTCTGACCGGGTTTTGTGGAGACCACAACAAGATTCGTCTTTTTCCCGAGCGCCTTTGCAAACCTGACGCCGGTTGCGCCGCTTATGCTCGCAACCACGACGCTTTTGATATCGCCTTCCTTGAGCCGTTCTTTCACTATTTCGATCACGGCATCGGTATTCTCAACGCCCGCCATTTCAAAATACGTGATCGATTTCTTTACTGCTTTTGCCATTCATAGTTCTCCAATACGGGTTCTCGTTTTTCACTTGTTTCCGTTTTTCGGGTTGCCTTATCCGGTGTAATTCGGGTTGTACTGGTTTGTGTATAGATCAGACGGCTGTAATGATCCGGCCTTTATTGTGCCGCTCTTTGTCAGGGTGTCGAGCCACCACTGAACGTCACTGTCATGGATCAAAGCGTGGGGCCATGCCTGGCTTGGAGACCAGTAACTCGCCAGGGTCGGGTTCATGCCCTCTTTGACTAGGATTGAACTGGCCAGGGCGTTTGCGTCGGCCGGGTTCGCGACTGCCCAGTCGGCAGCCTCAGCCATTGCGGTGACAAACCCTTTTACGGTCGCCGGATTCTTGTCGATATAGTCCTGGGTAAAACCATAGACGAACAACGCTGTTTCGCCCCTGTCAGTGTAGTCGGAGAACAGAACCCTGGCATCACCGTCGGCAAGTATTTTATTCGCGAACGGCTGGTTAACGGATACTACGTCTACCTGGTTGCTTTCAAATACCTGCTCATGCTGGGGCCACGGAACGACGACAAGCTGGACCTGTTTAATCGATATGTTACTCTTCGCCAGATAGTCCCGGGTGACGTAATCTCCCTCAGCACCCAGAACATTTACAGCAATCTTCTTGCCGATCAGGTCTTGTGCGGTGTAAATACTGCTGTTTTTGTGCACCAGCCACAATTCTCCGGTTTCGTTCTCATTCTGGCCTTGAGAAGCGACTACTACGGTTAACTTCGGATTTCCGGATGCGGCGTTGATCCACGGGGGCCACGCAGAACCTGCAATATCAGCCTGTCCGGCGATAAGTGCCTGGACAGATTGAGTGCCACCGTTGACGTTGCCGACGCTCTGGATCGTAACGCCCTGCTGAGCGAAATAGCCTTTCGCTTCAGCAATATCGATCAGGGTCACGGATCCCGTGGTAGTGGTGGTCCTAAGTACTACAGTCTGATTCGGCGCTGCCGATGCGCCGGGCGCCGGTGTTGCCGTATTCGATCCTGAACTGTTTGATGTGCAGCCGGCTACGAATATCGTAATCAGTAATACGCTGGCAATGGCCGCCACAATTATCAGTTGCTTGTTTTTACTTGTCATGGTTTTTCTCATATCTTCATATTTCTTCTTTCCAGCTCGTGGCTTTCGTCTCCATCCAGACCAGTCCGTAATTGACGATAAAACCGATAACCATCAGCGTAACGATCGCTGCATACATCTTCGGTACCTGGAAGTCGTACTGGGCGTTGATGATCAGGAAACCCAGTCCGGAGTTCGCTCCGATCATTTCCGCCGCAACGAGGACGACGATGGCGATACTCGCGCTGAGCCTAATGCCGCTGGCTATCGAAGGAACCGCGGACGGAATCACCACATTTTTGAAGATTGCAAAATCGGACAGCGCCATCGATCGTGCCGATTTTATCAGCAGGGGGTCGACGTTCTTCACGCCCGAGATCGTGTTCAGCAGTATAGGCCAGAGGGCTGCCATGAAAAGAACGGCAACCTTCGATGGATCCCCCAGTCCCAGGATGAGGATGAAAACCGGGTATATTGCGAGGGAAGAGACATTCCTGAACAACTGGAGCAGCGGATCGACCAGTTCTTCGAAGAGCTTATACCTGCCCATAAACAATCCCAGGGGGATGCCCACTGCCAGTGCGAGGCCGAAGCCGAAGAAGACCCGCTGAAAGCTCGCCAGAAAATTCATCAGCAGTTCACCGGATATGATCATTCCTACCAGGGCGACGATAACATCGCTCAATGGAGGAACAAACTGGGGGTTCACAATATTTTCCATTGGCAGTACCTGCCAGGCCGCCAGGAAGATCACAATGAACAAACTCTTTTTGACGAGAGAGCCGGCTAGGGAGCGGCCTTTGACGCATGGGATCTCACGGGCTTCGAAGCCGGTCCCTGTTGAGTTTATTTGAACACTGTCCATATACAAATCCTGTCTTCACTCATTCCCTGCAGGCACGCTGCCTCGCAAATGCCAATTTTACGGTCACGCCAGAATCTCGATGAAGGACTCGACGCGATTCTCAGACTGTTCGAGAGCTTCCATACGACCAAGCTCTCCGACCTCGATGAACGTGGTGGGCACACCAGTACGCTCTCTGACAATGTCAGATACCATGCGGGCTACAGCGGTCTGGAAGTTGCATCCCCAGTTGTACATGAAGATGACTCCATCGGCACGGGATTTCTTCACCTGATCGGCTGTCCACTCAGCACGCTTCTCCGTAGGCTGCTCATACGGGAACGCAAGGATCGCATCCGCCAGGTTCTCATAGGGATCGCCAGTCTCGCGGACATCGGTGCTGATAGCGCTCCAGCGGTCATCGCTGCCTACGAGCACGCCGCCAGATCTCTCGACATGGTTGGGATTCGGACCGACACAGGAGCCGCAGACAAAGAGGCGACGCGGGTTATCGACAAGGGTTAACCCCTTCACACTGTCTTTAACCCTCTGCCGGATCTCAGCTTTTGTCTCTTCCAGTACCCCGATGCTCGCGATCGGATCTCCAACAAAGTCGTTTGCCAGGAAGGGCACACCATTGAAGTCTGTGCTGTTCGTGGGTGGCACGTCAGCTGACCACCAGATTTTCGTGGTCTCGCGAGCCAGTCGTCTTCCTTTGTTTTCGAGTTTAATCTCGGCAAGGACATCGGCTTCGGTAACCTCTTTTCCGTGCAGCTTACCGATCTTAGTGGTCAGGGTGCGCAGCATCGATGCAAGGTATTCCCGGGTCCAATCCTTGTTCTCACTCTCAATGGGATAATCCACCAGGTAGCGCGGGATATTCCGCGCTTTGTCACGGTGGGATTCTACGAGGTACGCCATGTCAGAGCAACGCAGGCACAAGTACGGCGCAATCAGGTCGACAGGGACGATACCGGCATCGATGGCAGCGTGAGCAGCAATCTGGTTGCAAGCCTCAACGCTAATTGCACGCCTGCCGGATTCAAGGATCTCCAGGCCGCGGTTGTCGGCCTGCCGAAGATTCAACCCCTCCTGCATCGTGTTCGCCCAGTGCATGACAAACCCGGGCCGAAGTGGGATACCTCCAGCAGCATAATAAGGGTCCATGGACTGTCCGCCTTGGATGAGTACGACCGGTACCCCGGCGGCATGCGCTTTCAGCAGCCGGTCTTTCAGAGTGATGGTCAGATAGCCCCGTTTTATCCCGCTCAGGAATTCTACGTCATCAGACAACCGTCCGATGTGGTTTGCACTCGCATCGAAGGCGTACGGGAACCTTATCGGAGCTTCCTCTGTCATGAACCTCCAGATCTCCGCTGCGGAGATACTGGATCCGTCCTTAAAATGAATCGGCCGGGTCTCTACGAAAGCCGGCCTCAGTTCCTCGGGGTAGCTAAATCTGCTGTGCGGGGGAAAACTTGTTGTTTCAATTGTCATGATAATGCCTCCAATTCATTGTTGCTTTTAATCATTTCGATAAATGCCTCTGCCCGCGTTCTGATGGGCTCGACATCTGAGCCGGCGTACTCAGTATGTATCTCCAGGAAGGGGATGCCAGCCTTCTGAAGTATGTTCTTCGTCTCGTTTGCCTTGAACGTGAATGCGTCGCAGTACCGCAGCGTGTGATAGATCACACCCTGAGCCTTGTGCGCTTTGACCTGCTTCTTCAGGTTTTTCAGCCGTCGGTCGCTCGCCAAGTCAAGGTACGGCAGCGCTGCATGCGGTACCCGGCGAAGGTAAGCATCCGCAAGGCCCTTGATCGAAGCATCCCTGACCGTTATGTCCAGCGAGGGGGTGAGACCGGACCAGAGGTCATCACCGACAATCCTGCCTCCCGATCGTTCAATGATATCGATCAGTTTGGTATCGCCGGGGGGGATGATGCTCCCTGAAAGCAGGACCCTGGCTTCGCCATCCGGCTTGATTCCGGCAGACTTACCCTTCCCGTCTTTCAGTTCCTTCAGCAACGTATTCAGCAGAGACAGGTACTCCGCCCGGTCCAGGTAATAGCCGGCATGGACGACCTCGAAGGTCTCGCGCCACGTCACAGGTGCGTTTGCGGCCGACTGGTACTTGTAGAGCGTTTTGATCGCTTTCCGGGTTTCATTGAAAATTCTGATGGAATCGTCGAGCTTCTTTTGATCGAGCTTCTTCCCGGAAAAATCCTCCAGTTTTTTCGTAAAAGCCTCTACTTCTCTCCGGAAATACTCCCTGCCCTCTAGCTTATCGAAGTTCCTCGGAACAGGAAGGATCGTTGTTTCGACCTTGAAGTAGTACTTGATCAACTCCGCTACGCGGTACACCTGCAGGCAGGTCGCGTCGATCGCTACGAGGTCGGAATTCTGGATATAGGGATCCTTTTTCTCGGCGAACAGCCCTACGATCTCCCGGACGAATACGCAGTTCTTTGTCGATATATACCGGGAGCCGAGTTCGACCAGCCGTTCGTCCCCGCCAGTACCAAGCCGGACGGGGATAAGCCCAAGGGCATGGATGATCTCCTCTGGTATATTGTAATTAATCCAGCCGACGACCTTCGCGCCGTTTTTTCTGGCTTTTACGATCTCAGCCGGCCGATCTTTTACCGCTTTTCTGATCTGTTCCAGAGATTTAAGTCCCATCTTTACACCTTGGCAGGCTTTGCCCGCACCGTAACGGGATCTACGATCGCCTTTGAACTGAAGGATCTGGCGAGTACAGCAGCGCCGAGTGCACCGGTGAGTTGCGGGTCGAACTTCGTCTCCACGTAAATCTTCGATTTGAGTACATCTTCGAGCGCAGTCTTCATCCCAACATTCTTTGCAACACCGCCGGAAAAATACACGTCGTCTTCTACACCTATGCGGGAAAGCATTCCTACGACACGGTTACTGATCGCGTTATGAATTCCCTTCAGAATGTTCTCCGGTTTTTCACCTCGTGCGACAAGAGATATGGTTTCCGATTCGGCGAAGACCGTACAAGTGCTGCTCATCGGGACAACTTCCTTTGCCGTCAAGGAGAGAGGACCCAGCTCCTCAAGACTAACTTTGAACACGTTGGCAATGACCTCGAGGAAACGCCCGGTGCCCGCTGCGCACTTGTCGTTCATCGCGAAATCCTTCACGTTGCCATCTGCATCCAGCCGGATCGCCTTGCAGTCCTGGCCGCCCATGTCGATGATGGTTCGCGTCTCCGGGTGAAGGAAATGAGCACCTTTCGCGTGACAAGTGATCTCCGTGACCGTCTTGTTCGCATAAGGCGCTGAAATCCTGCCGTAGCCCGTAGCCACCACATAGATGAGATCCTCACGTTTCAGCCCTGCAGATTTCAGTGCCTTATGCAATGCATTCTGGCCACTCTCCTCGCTTTTTATGCCACTGGGAATAAGCCCGAAGCCGGCAATCTTTCCATCAACGATGATCACCGATTTTGCCGTCAGCGAGCCAACGTCAACCCCGGCATATGCCAATTTTTTGTTCGGCAATTTGGTCATATGGCTATCAATATGGGTCTTGGGGATATTTCTCTGCATAAAAAAGCAATACTTGCCTGAATTATTCGCAAAAATAGATTATCGCGACAATACTTGCTCCTTCATGGGGACTATTATACAAAAATCAAGATAGGTAATTGTAAATTAATGGGGGGTTTGCTATTACCAAGATAGAATCCGTCAATGTCAGAAAATCATTTAAGATACGCAATACCGGAACTGGAGGTGCCGGGAACAATTCCGGGGAACTCCTCGCTCTCGGACAGGTGAACCTCAAGGTAAACCAGGGTGAACTCCTGGTTATTTTAGGTCCCAGCGGTTGCGGAAAGTCAACATTTCTCGATATGATCGGGGGATTGTCCAAACCTGACGAGGGAAGTATTCTTATCGATGGGAAACCGGTTGAAGGACCCGGTCTCGACCGGGGCGTTGTATTTCAGCAGTATGCACTTTTCCCTTGGCGGACTGCTCTCGGGAATGTTGAATTCGGCCTCGAAGCCCAGAAAGTCGGAAAAACAAAAAGACACGAAATCTCGCGAGAATACCTCTCGCTTGTCGGCCTCAATGGATTTGAGGACCGTTACCCCTACGAGTTGAGTGGCGGGATGAAGCAGCGGGTTGCTATTGCGAGGGCACTTGCATTCAATCCGGAAGTCCTCCTCATGGACGAACCATTCGCTGCACTTGATGCCCAGACCCGGGAAAACCTCCAGAAGAACCTTCTCCGTATTCAGGAAGAGACCGGGAAGACCATCATCTTCATCACGCACAGTATCGACGAAGCGGTATTCCTCGCCGACCGGGTTGCCGTTATGACGGCGAGACCGGGCACGATAAAAGATGTGTTTGATGTCCATATATCCCGCGGACTGAAGCTTGAGGAGGATATCCAGAGCTCATCGGCGTTCACCCGGATACGGCATACCCTGTGGGAGACCCTGAAAGAGGAAGTCGAAAAAGCACAGGAAATCTGCCGTAGTTGCCCCGTCGAGGAATGCGCACTGGCAGAAAAAGTTGCCGGCCACCTTGCAGGAACACCGGATTCCATTGCGTTGCAGAAAGCCCGGGTCCAGTAACCAAACTCTGATTCTCAAACCTTTTTATCAGAGTTTTGCCGGATTATACCACGAATTCACTAGTATCCAGCTCAGGTCCTCCGGAGCGGAGAACCCTTCCAGTTAAACCGATCGATACAGAAGAACTCCCCATGGCTCAACCCAACTCCGCACCCGTCTCAATGCTCTCACCGTTTAAACAACGGATCTTTCTTGCCATCTGGATAGCGCAGATGGTATCCAACATCGGGACATGGATGCAGAGTACTGCAGCGGCATGGATGATGACCGGGCTCGATCCCTCACCTGTGATGGTCGCCCTAGTCCAGACCGCGTCGAACCTGCCGGTATTCTTCCTTGGATTTTCCGCAGGGGCGGTTGCCGACATCTTCGATCGCCGGAAGCTCCTGATCTTCACGCAGTTGTGGATGCTCATCTCCGCCGGGGCACTCGCATTCCTGACCTTTACCGGGGCAACAACACCGCTTTTGCTCCTTCTCCTAACATTCTCCCTAGGTATCGGATCAGCTCTCATGATGCCCGGGTTCCAGGCAATCTTTCCTGACCTTGTCAGCCGCAGCGAGATCCCATCCGCAGTTACCTTAAACAGTGTATCGTACAACATCGCCCGCTTCATCGGTCCTGCCCTTGGAGGTATCGTGGTCGCTCTTGCCGGCCCAGGACCGGCATTCCTCTTGAACGCAGTTTCGTTCATTGGAGTGATCGCGGTGCTCGTTCCCTGGAAACCAAAGCAAAGACCCGTATCACATACGGCTGAGAGGCTTGGAAGCGCAATCCGTGCCGGTGTCCGGTACACTCGCTATTCTACAGAGCTGAAAGCAGTTCTGTTGCACACCGGGGTCTTTATAATCTTCGGCAGTGCGATCTGGGCTCTTATACCACTGGTCGCCCGGTTTGAGCTAGGGACCGGTGCCGATGGATATGGGATCCTTATCGCAGCTGCGGGAGCGGGATCGCTTATCGGAGCGGCTGTGATATCCCGCATCAGATCCAGATTCTCCACCAACCTCATGATTATGATCGCTGAGCTGGTCTTTGCCGTTGCGAGCATTGTGCTTGGGTTTGCATCCTCACTTCCGATTGCTATCATCGCGATGCTCGCGAGCGGAATCTCCTGGCTTACCCTCGTTTCAAACTTCAACACGATGGTTCAGACTGTCGTACCGTCGTGGGTCCAGGCACGGGCTCTCGGGATGTACTGGATGATCTTCATCGGCGGCAACGCGATCGCCAGCTATTTCTGGGGAGTAGTCGCGGACCACGCCGGGGTCCCGGCAACGCTGATGATCGTCGGGATTGGACTTATTGTGTCCGTGCCGGTGATGTGGAGGATTCCGGTGAAGGATGGGGTGGGACTCAACATGTCCCCTGCGCTCTGCTGGAAAGGAACTCATGTCACTCCTGAACAGGGCCATGAAGCGGGACCGGTATTCGTAACGAGGAATTACCGGGTGGATCAGTTAAGGGAACGCGAGTTTCTCGATGCAATGAGGGAAGTAGAACGTCTCTGCCTGAGAGATGGTGCGACAGACTGGAGACTTATCCGCGATGTTGACGATCCACCACGGTTCGTTGAGGTTTTCATCGTCGATTCCTGGGCCGAGCATCTCCGGCAGCACGAAAGGATTACGGTTGCCGATCTTGGGATCGAAGAAAAAGTCCGCATTTTCCGTGTCGCAGATACTCTATCATCCGTAAGACATTTCGTATCCGCCTACCAGAATAAGTAAAGATACTCTTAAAAGAAAATGACGATTATTACGGTAAATTTCCACAACGATAGTGCAGGTGTTGCCCTGCTTCCAACATCTGGAGAAGAATAATGGATCACTCACCAAGATTCGCAGCAGATTCGCTGAAAAAGGTTTACCCTGATACGGGTTATCGAATCGGGAATGAAAGTTTGTGGATAATGGTCAGGGGAACGACCGTAAGTGTGACGAAAGGACCGAGCCCGACAATTTTTTTCCACGGATTGCCCGGCACTCCCGAAAATATGACAGACACTATTCAGTATCTCGGTCACCGGGAATCGACCGCTTGCTATGCCATTGGAATAAAGGAAGATGCTGAGGGTCCTGCCAACCGGGTTTTTTCCGGTGTGCGCGATTTGGCAGGTACGATCCCGGATGAGGAACTGGCGATTGCCGGGCTCGCAGTCCAGATTATCGATTTTGACCGGATGACACGGTTTTGCGGGAGGTGCGGTGCGGAAATGCAGCAGACTAATACCGAACGTGCGAAGACCTGTCCATCATGCAATTTTACAATCTATCCCCGGCTTTCACCTGCAATTATCGTCCTTGTAAGGAATGACAACAGGATCCTCCTCGTTCGGTCGAAAAATGCACCTCAGGGTCGATACAGTCTCGTTGCCGGTTTCGTGGAACCGGGGGAGACCATCGAACATGCAGTGCATCGCGAGGTCCGTGAGGAGACCGGGATAGAGATAACCAATGTCCGATACCTTGCCAGCGAGCCCTGGCCGTTCCCGAATTCCCTAATGATCGGGTTTATCGCTGACTATGTCAGTGGGGACATCGTCGCAGATGGGATCGAGATCGAATCTGTGGGATGGTTCGACCGGGATCACGTCCCGAGATCACCGGTGAACCTCAGCATAGCACGCTCGATCATCGACTGGTGGATTGAAGGGATGAGAGATACTCTCTAAAAACATCAGATATCGCGTTGGGGAGTCAGGTC
>Ga0326727_10003728_pt1 | contig 47965 bp, 44 predicted proteins | sample MB2enrmetagenome_FD_207643 | JGI IMG/M metagenome (GOLD analysis project Ga0326727, IMG submission 207643) | Lab enriched peat soil microbial communities from McLean, Ithaca, NY, United States - MB29MY | ecosystem: Environmental > Terrestrial > Soil > Wetlands > Peat | place: USA: New York... | reverse complement strand
CAATCCCATGACGATCACGGCGGTGGTCACCACCACCAGCAGGATGCGCTCCCAGAGCCGGAGGCGATACGGCTCAGGCAGCACCGTCCAGGCCAGGACGATCAGGAAGACGAGCACGATGGGCAGGAGCAGCGCGTTGAGGATCTCGACGCCGATGGCCAGGCCCACCAGCGAGCTGCTGGTCAGCACCAGCACCGCGGAGACCAGGACGGCCCCGATGAAGACGCCGTAGAAGAGGGGCGCCTGGCGGAACCGGCGATTGAGGCTCCGGGGCGTGCCGGCCACCTCGGAGAAGGCCCAGGCGGCACCCAGCGAGACGACCAGGGCGGCGACCAGCGCCGCTCCGGAAACGCCCATGGCGAAGGCCAGACGGCCACCCGCCGCACCGAGGGAGGAGGTGAGCGCGGTGGAGATCTGGGCGACGGTGTTGAGGGATCCGGCGTGGCGGTGGAAAAGGCTCGCACCCGTCGCCACCAGGACCGCCATCATGATCACCTGGGTGACCACGGCACCGATCGCCGTGTCCACGCGCGCCGCCCGGATCTGGCGGACGGTGATCCCCTTGTCCAGGATCGCCGCCTGCTGGTAGAAGATCATCCAGGGCATGACCACGGCTCCGACGTTGGCCGCCACCAGAGCCAGATAGCTCGGGTTGCCGAGCGGCTGCCCCGACAGCAGGCTGCCGGCCAGGGCGCCGGGATCCGGGTGGGCCCGGACGGCCGCCACCAGGAAGGCCAGCTCGAAGAGCCCGAGGCCGATGCCGATCAGCTCCACCCGCCGGTAGGTGCCCGAGGCGACCACGACGACGAGAAGTGCGGCGGCCGCGGGGACGATCAGCTGCGGGGGTACGCCGACGATGCTGCCCACCCCCGCGATGCCGGCGAACTCGGTGACCAGCGCGCCCACGCTGGTGACCAGCAGGGTTCCCACCGAGACGGCCGCCCAGCCGCGTCCGAACCTCTCCTTGATGAGCTGCGCATGCCCCTTGCCGGTGGTGAGGCCCAGCCGGACGGTCAGCTCCATGACCAGATAGAGGACGGGTATGAGCAGGACCTCGAGGGGGAGGAGCCGGTAACCGAAGCGTGCCCCGGACTGGGCGGCCGTCACCACGCTGCCGGCGTCGGTGTCGGCGAGCATGACCATGAGGCCCGGGCCGACGGCGGCGGTGAGGAGCAGCCAGCGGCTGCGCCGGGAGAGGGAGGGAACTCCCCGAACGGCGGCGTCGACCTCCACCCCGGCGGCGAGGGGGTCCGCCGTCGCCGCCTCGCCGATCGCGGCGACCCGCACGTTCATCTCACCACCGGCCCCGGCGCGACCCGCCGCGCCCCGGCCGGCGCCCGGGGCCTCGCGTGTTTGGGGAGGCAGCGTGCCGCGGGACCACCCACGGGGGCGCGGGGGTGGCAGAGGTCACCGGCACCATCGCCCCCAGGGTCCCCTTTGCCGAGGCAAAGCTCTAGGGCCGGAGGTCACCGGCCGCCATGGCCTTCCGTCACCGACCCCGATGGCGGCCCCCTCAGTACGAAGTACTGAGGGATCCTCCGCTCATAGCGAGAGCCTGCAGCTCTCGATCTTCGCTACCTCACCCTCAGTAGATGAAGCCCTCGACGTCGTTGAGGGTGGTCACCTCGCGGGCGTCGATCTGCCCGGGGATCTCGTTGTAATTGGCCTCGTCCACGTAGAAATCACTGGGACCGGTGACGCCGACCACGTAGGCGACATGGCCGTACCAGCTGTAGCCGTTGCCCCCACCCCAGACGACGATCGATCCGGGCTTGGGCGTCGAGCCCGTCGAGTAGCCCAGCGACTGCGCGTTGGCCAGCCATTCGTCCGCGTTGCCCCACCAGGGGACCTCGCGCAGGGAGGCCACGTACCAGGTGCACTGGCCCCACGGGAAGGAGTCGGGGATGTCCCCGAAAGCGAAGGGGCAGAGCACGTCTCCGCAGCTCCCCCCGGAGCCACCCCCCCCCGCAGCCGCCGCCGCGGCCGCAGCGGCCGCAGCCGCAGCCGCCGCCGCAGCCGCCGCCTGCTGGGCAGCCTGCACCGTGGCGATCTGGCTGAGCAGCGACTGGCGCTGATCGACCAGGCCGGCGGCCTGGGAGTCCAGCGACGCAACCTGCGCCTTGAGGGCGGCCTCCTGCCCCTGCAGCTGGGCCTCGAGGGTCTCGAGCTGGCTCTCCGCCTGGGCCGCCTGGGCGAGCTCCGCCTGCTGGGTCTGCTCCAGGACGGCGAGCCGCTGCTGGTCCGCCTTGACCTCGGCGATCAGCTGCTGGAACTTCTGGCTCACCTCGGTCGCCGAGTCGATCTTCTCCATCAGCTCCGCGACGCTCTGGCTGTCCACCAGCCCCTCCACCACACCGTTTCCGCCGGCCGTGTAGATGACCACCATGACCTGGGTGAGCTGCGCCTTGTCTGCATTGAGATGGGCGGTGTCCACCTGGATGGCCTCGGCGGTCTGGGCCAGGGCGAGGTTGAGCTGGTTGATCTGAGCCTGGGCCTGGGCGATCTGGGTCTGGGTGCTGTCGATCTGCTGCTGGACCGCGGCGGCCTGGGCATTCGCCGCCGCCTCGCTTCCCTGCAGCGACTGGAGCTGGGTGCCCAGCGAGTCGTACTGCTGCTGCAGCTGGTTGATCTGGTCGCTGTACGAATCGGCGAGCCGCACCGGCGGCAGCTCCATCCGGACGGACGGCGGCGCGGCAGCGGCGAGCGCTCCGATCGCGAGGACGGAGATGACGAGTTTGCGGGTGAAGCGAGTGGAGCAGCGCACGTCCGTATCTCTGGACCGGTTCGGGGGCGGAGCATACCAGCGCCCGTCCGACCCGCCACCCCGCCTTCAGTGATTCGTCACGCTCTCGTGACGGCGTTTCCAGAGTCGTGGGGTCCGATCGACGTGTGGACCCCGCAGCCCGGCGGCGGCCGTCTCGTGCCCGGAAGCCGATCGCCCCACGCTCCGACAGGGGCCGGGTGACTGTGTAGAGTTGGTCGGGATCAGGAAACGGGCACGCAGATGGAGGATGGTCCAAGTGAGCGAGGTGCAGGATGTCAAGCCCGCCGCGGCGACGGCACCCGTCCTTGCCCCTCGGGGCCTCGAGGGGGTGGCAGTTGCCGAGACCCGGATCGGAGACGTCCGAGGCGAGGAGGGCTTCTACCACTATCGCGGTTACGACGCCACCGAGCTGGCCCGGCACTGCTCCTTCGAGCAGGTGTGGCACCTGCTCCTGGTCGGCGAGCTGCCCGGACCGCGTGAGCTGCGCTGGCTCCAGGACCAGGCGGTCGCGGGCCGCGCCCTGCCCGGCGGGGTTGCCACCGCCCTGGACGAGATCGCCCGGCTGCCCGGCTACACGCCGCTGGGGGCGCTGCGCACCGCGGTCTCGCTCTGTGCTGCCGCCCTCAACCTCCAGCCCACCCTCGACCTCTCCCCCGACCAGGTGCAGAGCGACGCCCTCCGCATGGTGGCGCTGACCCCCGTCCTGCTGATGCGGCTCCACCGCGTGCACCAGGGCCTGACGCCCGTGGAACCCGACCCCGACCTCGGCTACGCCGCCGCCTACCTGCAGATGCTCACCGGCACGCGCCCCGACCCGGTGGCGGCGCACGCCCTGGAGCAGTACCTGATCACGACCATGGACCACGGCTTCAACTCCAGCACCTTCACCGCCCGGGTGATCACCTCCACCGGCAGCGACATGGGCTCGGCCCTGACCGGCGCCATCGGCGCGCTGGCCGGGCCGCTCCACGGCGGGGCACCCTCCCGGGCGCTGGACATGCTCGACGCCATCGGCTCCCCGGACCGGGCCGAGGAGATCCTCCGCGACGAGGTCATGGCGGGCGGGCGCCTGATGGGCTTCGGGCACCGTGTCTACAAGACCGACGACCCCCGCTCGGTGCTCCTCCACGAGGTGGCGCGGGAGCTGGGCGGTCCGCAGGTGGAGTTCGCCGAGCAGGTCGAGGCCACCGCTCTGCGGGTGCTCAGCGAGCTCAAGCCGGGGCGGCGCCTCTACACCAACGTCGAGTTCTACTCCGGCGTGGTGATGAACACCGTGGGCGTTCCCCGGGACATGTTCACCCCCACCTTCGCGTGCAGCCGCACCGTGGGCTGGACCTCGGCGATCGTCGAGCAGGCGGCCAACAACAGGCTCATCCGTCCCTCCGCCATCTACGTGGGGCCTCCCGCCCCCCGGCCGCTCCCCGACGGGTACAGCTACGCCTGACCTCTGATCTGGCGTCGCCGGCGCCTCCGGGGGGAGAATTGGTTCTGCCCGCCCCGATGAGGAGGAATGCACGATGCCCACACTCGTGCGACCGGTGGCACCCGATCCCTATGACCTGCTGCCCGCGGTCCCGTCCTTCGCCCTGACCAGCGACGACATGAGGGACGGCGAGGCTCTGGCCTCCCTCCACGTCCACGGCAGCGCGGGGGGCGGGAACGTCAGCCCGCAGCTCCGCTGGAGCGGGCAACCCGCGGCGACGCGCGGATTCGTGGTGACCTGCTTCGACCCCGACGCGCCCACCGCCAGCGGCTTCTGGCACTGGGTGTTGGTCGGCGTGCCCGCCTCGGTGACCGAGCTGCCCCGCGGCGCCGGGACGGCCGGCGGTCCCCTGCCCGGGGCCGCCTTCCACGTGCGCAACGACTACGGCAGCCTCGACTACGGCGGCGCCGCGCCACCCCCCGGCGACCGCCCCCACCGCTACATCTTCGCGGTCCATGCGGTGGACGCCGACGACCTCGGGCTGGACCGGACGGCATCGCCGGCGGTGGTCGGTTTCACGCTCGCCTTTCACACCGTCGCGCGGGCAACCCTGCGCGCCACCTATCGGCGCTGAGCGCGCGGGTGCCCCGGCCGCTCTCGGCACAGGAGGAGGCGGAGGTTCGGGCGTTCGGCCAGGCGGAGTAGCTGACGCCGGAACCCAGCCGCGTGGACGGCGCCTCAGCTCTCGCTCGACGCCGCCCAGAGGTTGATCCCGCTGTCCGTCGCCAGACGGTCGATCGCCTCCAGCTCGGCCGCTGAGAAGTCGAGGTGGTCGAGGGCGGCGAGATTCTCGTCGAGCTGGGCGACGCTGCTCACCCCCAGCAGGGCCGAGGTGACCCGCGGGTCGCGCAGCACCCAGGCCACCGCCATCTGGGAGAGGGACTGGCCGCGCCGGGTGGCCACCTCATCGAGGCCGCGGATCTTGGCGAGCGTCTCGGCGCTCAGCATCGCGGGCGAGAGCGAGCCCTGGCGGTGGGCGCGTGAGCCCTCGGGGACGCCCTTCAGGTAGCGGGAGCTCAGCATCCCCTGGGCGAGCGGCGAGAAGGCGATGCAGCCGATCCCCTCCTCTCCGAGCACGTCGAGCAGGCCGCCCTCGATCCAGCGGTTGAGCATGGAGTAGGAGGGCTGATGGATGAGGATCGGGGTGCCCATCCCGGCCATGATCTCGGCCGCCGCCTCCGTGTGCGCCGGCGAGTACGAGGAGATGCCCGCGTACAACGCCTTGCCCTGGCGCACCGCGGTGTCGAGGGCGCCCATGGTCTCCTCCAGCGGCGTCTCGGGGTCGAAGCGGTGGGAGTAGAAGATGTCGACGTAGTCGAGGCCCATCCGCCGCAGGCTCTGGTCGAGGCTGCTCAGCAGGTACTTGCGCGAGCTGCCGTCGCCGTAGGGGCCGGGCCACATGTCGTAGCCGGCCTTGGTGGAGATGATCAGCTCGTCGCGGTGGGGGCGCAGGTCGCTCTGCAGGATGCGGCCGAAGGTCTCCTCCGCCGAGCCGTAGGGGGGTCCGTAGTTGTTGGCGAGGTCGAAGTGGGTGATGCCGCGGTCGAAGGCGTGGAGGACGATCTCCCGGCTCGCGCTGAGCGGCCGCTCGGCGCCGAAGTTCTGCCAGAGGCCGAGCGTGATCAGCGGCAGCCGGAGCCCGCTCCGCCCCGAACGGCGGTAGGACATCGAGGGGTAGCGGTCCGGGGCGGGGACATAGGTCATGGGGGAGCCTCCGTGGGGCCCGAGCGGCACCGCCAGCCGGGCATCCGCGGCGGCACGTACGGATGTTTGACCGCCGCTGATTTTGTACCGCTATGATAACGATGTGCACATGCGTTCGTGGATTCGATGAACGACCATGTGCTCGGCGCACGAAGATCCGGAGAGCCCATGACCGGTGATGTCGTCAACGACTTCTGCATCCAGGCCGCGACCATCAACGGGTCGGGATCGCAGTCCTCCAACCTGGTCATCACCAAGGCGCTCTTCCACATGGGTATCCCGGTGGCCGCCAAGAACGTCTTCCCCTCCAACATCGAGGGCCTGCCCACCTGGTACGACATCCGGGTGACCCCGGAGGGTTACCAGGCGCGCCAGCGCAGCGTCGACATCCTGATCGCGCTCAGCCCGGCGACCTGGGACCAGGACGCCGCCAACGTCCGCCCCGGCGGGGCGGTCATCCACGAGGCCACGTTCCCCAAGTTCGGGTCGGCGTTGCGCGACGACGTCTCCTGGTACCCGGTGCCGTTCGCCCGGCTCGCCCGGGAGAAGCTCGATGCCAAGCCGGACCTGCGCAAGTACCTCCAGAACATGATCTACGTGGGGGTGCTGGCCGAGCTGATCGGGCTCGATCCCGCCGCCGTCGAGCGGGGCGTGCGCGACCAGTTCAAGACCAAGCCCAAGGCCGCCGACGTCAACCTCGCCGCCATCCAGATCGGGGTGGACTACACCCGCGAGAACCTGGTGAAGAGCGACCCCTTCCGGGTGGCGCCGATGGACGGCACCCGGGGCAGGGTGCTGCTCGACGGCAACCGGGCCGCCGCCCTCGGCAGCCTCATGGCCGGCTGCACCGTCCTCGCCTGGTACCCGATCACCCCGTCCTCGTCACTCTGTGAGGCCTTCATCGCCGACGCGGAGCGATTCCGCACCGACCCCGCCACCGGGGAGAAGCGCTTCGCCGCGATTCAGGCCGAGGACGAGCTGGCCGCCATCGGGATCGCGCTGGGAGCGGGCTGGGCCGGCGCCCGGGCCATGACCGCCACCTCGGGACCGGGCATCTCGCTGATGGCGGAGCTCACCGGTCTCGGCTACTACGCCGAGATCCCCGCGGTCGTCTTCGACATCCAGCGGGTGGGGCCGTCCACGGGGCTGCCGACCCGCACCATGCAGGGTGACATCGGCTTCGTGCACACGCTCTCGCATGGCGACACCCGTCACCCGGTGCTGATCCCGGGAACGGTCACCGAGATCTACGAGGATGCCCAGAGCGCCTTCGACCTCGCCGACCGGCTGCAGACCCCGGTGTTCGTGCTCAGCGATCTCGACCTGGGCATGAACCTCTGGATGACCCCTCCGCTCCCCTACCCGGAGAACGGCATCGACCGCGGCAAGGTGCTCGACGCCGAGGGGCTGAAGGAGGTCGTGGACTGGGCGCGCTACCGCGACGTCGACGGGGACGGCATCCCCTACCGGACCCTGCCCGGCACCCCGGACCCGCGGGCCGCCTACTTCACGCGCGGCTCGGGACACGACGAGCACGCCCTCTACACCGAGAGCCCGGACGTCTACCGCGCCAACATGGACCGGCTGCGCCGCAAGATCGAGGGCGCCCGGACGCTGCTGCCGGCGCCACTCGTCGAGGAGGCCGGCAACCGGGTCGCCATCCTCGCCTACGGCACCACCCACCACGCCGTGGTCGAGGCCCGCCACCAGCTCGCCGAGCGTGGCCTGGAGGTCGACTACCTGCGGATCCGGGCCCTGCCCCTGCACCCGGCGATCGCCGCGTTCATCGGACGTCACGACCGCGTCTACGTGGCCGAGCAGAACCGGGACGGCCAGATGGAGGCGATACTCCGCCAGGAGCTGCCCGGGGAGCTGGCCGACCGGCTGCGCGGGATCCGCCACTTCAACGGCGTCCCCATCGACGCCGAGGCCATCAGCGAGCCGGTGCTGGCCGGCGAGCGGGCGGAGCAGGAGAGCGCCGCGCCCCACCCCGTCGAGAACGGCCGCGTCCCGGTGGCCTGAGGGAGACAGAGCCATGTCCGTCGCCGTCGAGAAGCTGAACCGCCTGGGTCTGAGCCGCGACGACTACAAGGGTGCCCACACCACGCTCTGCGCCGGCTGTGGCCACAACTCCATCACCAACCACATCATCAAGGCGCTCTACGACAGCGGCGTCGAACCCCACCTGCTCGCCAAGATGAGCGGCATCGGCTGCTCCTCCAAGGCGGCGGCATACTTCGTCGAGCACTCTCACGGCTTCAACGGCGCGCACGGCCGGATGCCGTCGCTCGCCACCGGAGCCAAGCTGGCCAACCGCGAGCTGGTGGTCTTCGGCGTCAGCGGCGACGGTGACACCGCCTCCATCGGCCTGGGCCAGTACTGCCACATGATCCGGCGCAACCTCGATATGACCTACATCATCGAGGACAACGGCGTCTACGGCCTCACCAAGGGCCAGTTCTCGGCGACCGCCGACCTGGGCAGCCGGCCCAAGCGGGGACCGGCCAACCGCTACGACCAGATCGACGTCTGCGCTCTGGGCATCGAGCTGGGCGCGAGCTTCGTGGCGCGCAGCTTCAGCGGCGACGGCAAGCAGCTGGTCCCGCTCATCCAGGCCGGCCTCGCCCACCGGGGCACGGCGGTGCTCGACGTGATCAGTCCCTGCGTCACCTTCAACGACCACGAGGGCAGCACCAAGAGCTACGCCTACGTCAAGGACCACGACGCTCCGGTCAACACCCCCGACTACATCGCCCCCCTGGAGGAGATCAACGTCGACTACGAGCCGGGCACGGCCCAGGACGTGGAGCTGCACGACGGCTCCCACATCCTGCTCCGCAAGATCGGCCCCGACCACGACGCCCGCGACCCGATCGCGGCGATGCGGCTGCTCTTCGAGGCCCGCCACTCCGGCGAGATCCTCACCGGCCTTCTCTACGTCAACCCCGACAAGGATGACCTCTGCACCCGCGAGGGGCTGCCGTCAGGTCCGCTGGCCGCGCTGGGTATCGAGGACCTGCGGCCGTCGCGCGAGCAGTGGGACGCGCTGATGGCGGGGCTGGCGTAGGTTCGCACGGGGCTGACGGCGCATCACAACAGTTGCGCCGATCTCGCTTGCACCGGCCTGCAATCGAGCTCGCACCGGCCCGCAATCTAGTTCCCGCGCGTATCCTCGGAAAGGTGCACAGCGGAGAACGACGGGCGCGGGGCGAGCGTCGATGATCCACAGGGACACCCGGACCGCGACCTGGTGGAGATCGGTGGAGCCGGCCCCCGCCACCGCGTGGGACGTCCCGGTGGCGCCTGCCCGAAAGGGCGAGCGGCGGCGCCGGGCCGGTCTGCGGCAGTCCTCGATCACGTATGGAAAGGGCACCGCCACCACGGAGGCGGTCGCCGGCGCCGAGGTCCTGGCGGAGCGGCCCCGCGACCCCGTGGGGATCGCCTGGGGAGTGCTGTGGCGCTACACGGTGGTGGGGATGGTGGCGTTCTCGGTGGTCCTCGGCCTCCGCGTCCCGGCCGCCCTGCTCATCGCGATCGGGGCGGGCGGCGTCATCCTTGGGCTCTGGTACCGCCGCGGCTGGCCTCCCGCGCTCTGGCGCGCGGCGGTGCTCGGCTGGCTGGCCGCCGCGACCGCGGGCTCGCTCTTCTTCCCGGTGGTCCTGGTCGCGGCGCTGGCGGTGGTGACCATCGAGCCCTGGCTCGCCGCCCGGCGCCAGCTGCGCTCCCGGGCCCGCCGCTCACGCAGCGGCTGAGCGGCTCCCCCTTCCCCCACCGAGGGCGGCCGCGGCGTCGTGGAGCCAGGCCAGGAGCAGCCCGGGAGCCCCGCGCGCGGTGTCCGCCACGGCGGGGAGCACGCGGGTGCCGCGGATGCGGGTGACCACCAGGAGCTGGAGGACGAAGCCGGCCACGGTCACCCACATGTACACCGGCGCCAGCAGGTCGAAGAGAGGAGCGGCTCGCGAGGCCGTCGTGATCCCCGGGTCGAAGAGGTACTCGGCGAACTCGGCGGGCCCGGCCAGCAGCACCCACCCGACCACCGCGGCGAGCGCCGCCCGGCGGATGAATCGGTCGGTCACCCCCTCCTCCCTCACCCAGCAGAAGAGGCCGATCAGGGGGACGAGCAGGAAGAGGAAGTAGGGGCGCTCGGTGATCGGGCTCACCAGCATGATGGCCTCGACAGCGAGGCCGACCTCCAGCAGCGAGAGGCTGTCGCGCCGGAGCGGGCGGGTGGAGCTGACCGCGACGGTGAGGCCGAGCACGATCACCACGACGACGATCCAGAGGACGGTCACCGCGCCAGGGGCGACGGTGAGAGGCCGCCCCGCCGGGTTGACGGTGAAGAGGCGGGCGAGCACCCCCTTGGGGGCCTCGTTGTGGATGAAGGCGACGTACTGATTGGCCCAGAACCCCCAGGCGGTCCAGAAGTCGGACCAGGCGCGCTGACCCAGGAAGAGGAAGGGGGCCAGGCCGAGCACCACCGCCGATGCGGCGGTGGTGAGCGCGAGGCGGAAGTCGCGCCGCCAGAGCAGGAGCGGGACCAGCAGGAGCAGCTCCGGCTTGATGGCGCACGCCGCGCCGAGGAGGACACCGCCGACCGCCGCCCTCCCCGCGGAGCGTGCCCAGAGCGCCGTGCAGAGAAGGGCCATGAGCAGGACGTCGCTCTGGCCGAGGTCCCACTCGCGGTGCACGGGCAGGGTCACCGCGGCGGCAGCGGCCAGGAGGAGCAGCATCCCCCAGCGGGGACGGAGCCCGGTGGAGCGCAGCGCGGCGTAGATGGCAACCACCAGGAACACGACGTTGAGGACGTCCCAGGTGGTCAGCGCGCCATACGGGGAGAGGAAGGAGAGCGGGACCATGAGCAGGGCAAAGAAGGGCGCGTACACGAAGGCGACCGTGGTCCAGTAGGTGCCGTTCCCGGCCGGGATGTAGGCGTGGATGAAGGCGATCGCCGCCGTGTAGGGGTCACGGCCGGCCCGGATGTCGAGACCCGCCCGGTAGAAGCTGCGGAAGTCGACCCAATAGAAGCGGGGGGCGCCGTAGCGCATCACATAGGCGGCGCACGCCGCCAGCACCAGCAGACCGATCGGCACGGCGAAGCGGCGGAAGGGCGCCACCATGCCGGGAAGCCGGGGGTCGACGGTGGCCAGGTCGAATCGGGGGTGATCGGGTCCGGTGAGGGCGTCGGCTCCGGCCGGATCGCCCTGCGCGCTCTCGCCCTGGCCGTTCACCGGGCGGATGATGGCACGCGGAGCCGGCCGGGCAGGAGCGGCTCGCGGGGTCGAGGCGCTCCCCCGGGCCCGAGTGCCGGTCAGCCGAGGCCGGTCGTCGACCCCACCACCGAGGCGACCATGTTGTCGCGCACCCAGACGGCCTCGGCGCCCGCCTGGTCGACCTCCGTGTACCCGGCGGTCAACACCGAGGTGATCTCCGGCCACTGGCTGACGCTCTCCCCCTCGGTGATGACGATGTCGGGCTGCAGAGCGGCGACCCTCTGGGCCACCGGCCCATCGAAGCCGAGCAGGACCTCGTCGTTGTAGATGGGCGGCGTCGGCAGGAGCAGCTGGAGCTGGTTCTCGTCATAGAGCCAGGCGTCCGACGACCAGACCACGGCTGAGCTGCCATCCAGCCCGTGGGCGCTGATCCACCCCGACACCTGGCTGTCCTCGGTGACCCGGACGTCGAACTGCACCTGGTAGGCGGTCAACGACTGGCCGCGCGTCAGGGTCGTGAGGGCGCCCCCGTAGTAGAAGCCGAGGCTGTGACCGTCCTGGGCGAGGATGGGCGGCCAGTCCATCCCGACCACCGCGGCGGCCGCCGCGGTCACGGCGGTGGCGGCGATGAGCCCGGCTCCGGCCAGGCGGCGTGAGAGGGTGGCCCCCGCCGGCGACCTCAGGCGCAGGCTGCTCACCGCCAGGACGCCCGGCGCGATGGACGGGATGATGTAGTGGGGGTACTGCTGGCGGGCCAGTGCGGGGACGATCAGCGCCGCCGCCGCCCACACCCAGAGCGCCCAGGTGGGGTCGCGATCGCGGCGATGGAACCAGGCCGCGATCACGATCACGCCAAGCACGACGGTACCCAGCGTCAGGCGGAGCACGAGCCCACCCTGGGTCGGCGTCTGACCGGGGGTGTTCAGCTCGCCCTGGGCGTACTCGATCCAGAACCCCACCAGGGCGTAGCCGACCCTGCCGGCGCCGGCCGTGACCACGGCGGGGATCAGCCAGACCGCGGTGGCTCCGGCCACGGTGGCCGCGTAGACGGCGACCCGCCGCCAGCTCGCCTGCCCCGCGAGCGCCAGGATCAGGCCGAAGGCGCAGGTCTCGGCGAGCGCCGTCTGCTGGTAGGCGACGGCGACCGCCACCAGCAGCCCCACCCCGACCGGCCAGAGCGGCCAGCGGCGGGTGTCGGGGGCGGCGACCCGGGTGAGCAGGATGGCCCCTGCCCAGGTGAGCGGAGCGATCAGAAGGCTCTCGGGAAGGAGCAGCTCGGCATCGAAGATCGGCAGCCCGAGCAGGATCGCCGCCAGCAGGAGGGCCACCGCGGTGCGGCGGCGCCCAACGAGCCGGCTGCCGGCGTAGGCGATGGCGAGGAGGGTCGCGAACCCGCAGAGGAGCGGGAGGACGTGGAGAGCCGCCTCGCTGGTCCCGAGGGTCTGGATCACCAGCGCCACGGTCCAGACGTGGAGGGGCGGCTTGTTGGTCCAGATCTGGGAGTAGAGGACCTGGCCCTGGAGCAGTGACCGGGCGGTGGTGACGTAGCCGGCCTCGTCGGTGTACCAATGGGGCTCCAGGAACGCGGGAACGCGGAGCAGGGCAAAGAGGACGAGCGGTCCGCCCAGCCAGAGCCCGCGACGAAGCCGATAGGCACGCCGGGAGCCGGCCGCCCCTTCCGGCCGCCCCCCCGCCGCCGCCGCCATCCGGATCCTCCCTTGCCTCGGCCGCAGCGGCCTGTTGCACCCCGGCCCGCCGGGAAACTCCCAATGTATCGTCGCGAATCGTCGCCCGGCAACCTTGCGCCGGGATTAACGGCCCCGGCGATGTGTCATCGTGGCACCCCGTGGTCGTCGCGCCGGACCCGGATCCGCCCCCCACCACCCTCCGGAAGCGCCCCCGGCTGCCCCGCCCGACCCTGGGTGGGCTGGTGCTGGGCGCGGCGCTGACCGTGGTCCTCGTCGTCCTCTGCCGCCGGGTCGGCGACCCGGACTTCTGGTGGCACATGGAGACCGGCGACTGGATCATCAGCCACCACGCCATCCCCAGCCACGAGCTCTTCACCTACACGGTGAGCAGCCGGCCCTGGGCCGACCAGGAGTGGGGCAGCGAGGTGCTCGGCGACCTCATCTTCCGGAGTGGAGGCATGCTCGCCTTCAGCCTCGCCTACACGGCGGTCACCTGGGCCGGCTTCTGGTTCATCTGGCGCCGCATCGCCCTGGAGCGCGTGCCGGCGCTGATCGCAGCCGGCTGCCTGGTCGTGGCGGCGCTCGCCGGCGTCGACGTCTGGGGCCCGCGGTCGCAGATGATCAGCTTCGCCTTCACCTGCCTGACCCTCTACTGGGTCGAGTGCTACCTGCGGGACCGCAACCGCCTCGTCTATCTGCTCCCGCTGGTGACCCTGGTCTGGGCCAATCTCCACGGCGGCTTCGTCTACGGCATTGCCGTGGTCGGGCTCGCCGCGTTCACCGAGACCGTGCTCTGGGTCGCCTCCCCGCACGATGCGGCGCACCGCCACCGCTCGTTCCGGCTCTGGGAGGTGCTGGTCGCCTGCGGTGCGGCGGGCCTGCTCAACCCGCTCACCGTCGGCGCCTACCTGGCCGCCATCCAGACCCAGACCAGCGCCGTGCAGCAGAGCTTCATCGCCGAGTGGCACTCGCCGAGCTTCCACTCACCGGGCGAGCTCGGTCTCGAGCTGATGCTGCTCCTGGTGGTGTTCGCCATGGCCTTCCGCCGGCCCCGGCTGTGGGACGCGCTGCTCACCGTGGTCGGCATCTACGCCGCCCTCTCGGCGGTCCGCAACGCCCCGCTCGCCGCCGCGGCGCTGACCCCCATGCTGGCCTGGGCCTTCGCCGGGGCGTGGGATCGGAGCCGCTGGCGGGACCGTGTCGCCGCCTGGATCCAGCGCCGCGCCTCCGACCTGCTCGTCCTGGCCTCGCTGGGCGCCTTCCTGGTCGCGGCGGGGACGGTGGGCTTCGCCGCCACCACCCTGAGCGGCCAGACGGCGAGCACCGACGCCAACTTCCCGGTGGGGGCGGCCGACTGGCTGGCCGCGCACCCGAGCGTCGGGACGCGGATGTTCAACGCCTACGACTGGGGCGGCTATCTCATCTACCGCTTCTACCCGGACCGCCCCGTCTTCATCTACGGGGAGGCGACCGAGCTGGGCAACCAGCTCCTCCAGGAGGTCAGCGACGTCGAGAACGCCGAACCCGACTGGCAGCACATCCTCGCCGAGCACGACGTCAACTACGTCATCGAGCGCACCGACTCGGCGCTCAGCATGGCGCTCTCCGTCGACCCCCAGTGGACGCAGGTCTACCGGGACTCCTTCTCGGTGGTCTTCGTCAAGCAGTAGGGGACGGGTCCGGGGGCGCCGCGGGCGCCGGCGCCGGGGCCGCCGGGTCCGGCGTCGGGACCGCCGTGGCCAGCGCCTTCGCCTCGTGGCGGCGGCGGTGCTCCGGACTGCTGAAGTACCAGCGCAGCCCCAGAGTGCTGCCGCCGAAGAGGACGAAGAGGACCACCGCGGTGACCAGGGGAGCGCCCCCGGGATGCGCCGCGGCGGACTGGGGGCGCAGCTCCACCTCGATGAGCCCGAACACCGCGACCCCGAAGGTCAGCGCCCAGGCCACCCGGCTCCACTCCATCAGGGTGGCGCCGGCCAGGAAGCGCAGCGGCATCAGCGAGATCACCTGGCCGACCAGCCCGCCGACGAAGACGGAGCCGAGCAGGTCGGCGGCCAGCACCACGCCGAAAGGGGCGCCGGGCCGGGCGGCGGCGTGGCCCACCGGGACCCAGATCAGCCATGCCACGACCGCCACGCCAAGCATGGCGATGGCAGAGAGGGCGACGGTGTGGCCCTCCTCGTGCTTGGCCAGGGTCCCCTGGAAGGCGATACCGGCGATCACCCCGTAGAGGTAGCCGGGCTCGAAGGAGCTGAGCCGTGAGATCAGGACACACATGGCGGCAACCAGCAGGCCCGCGGGCAGCGCGTGGAAGCTCACCTCGACCGGGTGGTGGCGCAGCCGTCGGTAGGCTGCCCCCACCGCGCCGCCCACCGTCACGCCCACCAGGATGGAGAGCACCACCGCCACGTAGGTGGCGGCGCTGCGGCGGTTGAGGCCGAAGTAGCTGTCGTTGAGGCTGCCGATGAGGGCGCCTCCCAGAACGACGACCGCGAAGGCTCCGAGGCGCAGCAGGCCTCCCGCCTCACGCTCCGCCTCGCGGCGGAACCGCCGCAGCCAGCGCAGGCGGCGCAGAGTCATGTCGCGAATCTCGTCGTAGTTCTCGTCGAAGGTGCGGTTGAAGAGCTGGGCCGGGAAGGTGATGAAGAGGATCACGCCCAGGGTGATCAGCGCGCCGATCAGGGTGTGGAGGGGTGACCCGTAGGCCTGGGCCGGGGTCGCCAGGGCCGAGGAGAACGACGACACGTCGGGGTTGACGGGGGTGGCCGCGATCGCCGGCGCCGCGCAGGGCAGGCTGGTCGAGGCGGGGAAGCTGGCGCCCACCGGCACCGCCAGCAGCCTGAGGTTGGTGGCACCTGTGGTCTCACCGACGTCGCCGCTGCACACCCAGCCCACTGGACTGACCTCGGTTCCCGACACCACGGTGGCCTGCCAGCCGCCGGCCGCATCCGGGACGGCCTGGAGCACGGTCAGGGTGAGGATGAAGGTTCCCCACGCCTTCGGGGGAGGACAAGGCGGCAGGTTGGGCCCGCCAAAGCCACCGCGGGGCGCCGTCGCCGAGTACGTGCTCCCCGCATGGGTGAGCCCAATGGAGGGCAGCCAGTACCAGCCGGTGGAGTTGTCGTAGACGGGCACGTCCACTCCGGCCGACGAGGCCAGCGTCGCGGTGCACTGGCCGGCGGCGGTGCAGGCGGTGGAGAAATCCACCGGCTGGACAGCGGTGGCGCCGACCGCGACACCCCCGCTCGGTCCCGTCCCGGTGGTGGGCTCGACGGTGATGCGCAGCTGCCAGGCACCGCTCAGGGTGGCGGCGGCGACGTCACCGCAGTCGGCCAGCGCTATCACCGCGGTCACCACGCCGAGTGCCGCCGCCACGGCGGCGGCGATGGGCAGGCGCAGGCGATGGATCGGGGATCTCCGCGGGCTCTCCACGCTCTCCCTCTCGTCGGTCGGCGGCCGCCGGAGCGGTGGGACGAGTATGCCATGGGCTCCATCCAGCGACCAGCGGCCGCGGCGTAACCTCTGCGGCGGCGCGGCCGGAGCCGGGCCGGGTGCCCGCGACGGCCGGAGCGGGCGTCACCGCCGGTACGGCCGGAGGAACGCGATCGTGTCCACGGCCTGGCCCCCGCCCCCGGCGGACGGCGGCGATCCCGCGCCGCCGGGATACTCCTGGCCCGCCGCCGGCCAGCCGCCCCCCTACCCCTATCCGCCCTACCCCCAATCCCCGTACCCGTCCGCGCCGCCCGGCTACCCGGCGCAGCCGGGCCAGCCTCCCTGGCAGGGCCCATATCCCCCGCCCTACCCGCAGCCGAACCCGGGGTACGCGGCGCCGTCGTCGACCAACGGTTTCGCGATCGCCTCGCTCGTGCTCGGCATCCTCTGGATCTGGTGGCTGGGATCCATCCTCGCCGTCATCTTCGGCCACATCGCCCTGGTCCAGACCCACGAGCGCGGCCAGGGGGGCAGGGGCATGGCCATCGCCGGGCTGGTGCTCGGCTACATCGGGGTGGGCCTGCTCGTCCTCTTCATCCTGGGGGCTTTGCTGGTGGGCACGGTGACCGTCCACTCCGGGGCCGGCGCCTCCCCGGTGACGGGCACCTAGCCGGTGCCCACCCGCTACGCGTATCTCGGCCCCGAGGGGACCTTCGCCGAGGTCGCGCTGCGCAGCCTCCCGGAGAGCCGGGATGCGGACCTGGTCCCGGTGGAGACGGTCGCCGACGCCTTCGCCGCCATCCGGGACGGATCGGTGGCGGGCGGGGTGGTCCCCTTCGAGAATTCCGTGGAGGGCTCGGTCAGCGGGACCCTCGACGAGTTCGTGAGCGGCAGCCCGCTCCACATCGCCCGCGAGATGCTGGTCCCGGTCCGCCTCTCTCTGCTGGCGCGTCCGGGCACCGAGCTCGGTTCGGTCCGGGTGGTCGCCTCCCACCCGCACGCCAGCGCCCAGTGCCGGCATTGGCTGCGGGCCCACCTCCCCGAGGCGAGGATCGAGGCAGCTCCCTCGACGGCGGAGGCCGCCGCGGCGCTGGCTCAGGGGACCGGCGGCGCCGACGCCGCCGTCGCCTCGGCGGCGGCCGCCGACCGGTACGGGCTGACCGAGCTGGCCGCGGACATCGGGGACCACCACCACGCCGTGACCCGCTTCGTGCTGGCGGTGACTCCCCGGCCGCTGCCGCGCCCCACCGGGGCGGATCGGACCACGGTGGTGACCCTGATCGCCGACGACCACCCGGGCGCCCTCCTGGAGCTGCTCACCGAGTTCGCGGTTCGTGGGGTCAACCTCACCCGGATCGAGTCCCGCCCCACCGGCCACGGCCTGGGCCGGTACTGCTTCTCGATCGACTGCGAGGGCCACGTCGACGACGCCCGGGTGGGCGACGCCCTGGCCGCCCTGCATCGCTTCTGCGAGGAGGTCCGCTTCTGCGGCTCGTATCCGAGGGCCGACGGCGAGACCCCACGGCTCCGCCCGGGGACCGCGGACGCCGACTTCGAGGCGGCCGCCGCGTGGCTGGACCAGGCGCGGCGGGGGACCGTCTGAGCCCGGCGCCTCCCGCCGGCGTTTGCGCCCCCGCGATTCCCTGTTACGGGTCTGTGGCCAAACCTCCCGGCCTCCCGTGAAACCGGCCCGATTAGTGTCAGAGCATCGTCTAGTGCATTTGAACTACCCGGCCGGTAGGACGAGAAAGGGAAGATCATGGAATGGCGCGGGCGCAAGCCCCGGCGCACCCGTTTGCTGCGGGTTTCCCTGGTCTGCGTCGCCACCCTGGCGGCCACCGCCTTGATCGGTTTCGGGGGCATGGCCGCCTGGCAGGCGTACTCGGAGAACGCCGGCAACAGCGTCGCGGCCGGGAGCCTGGGCCACAACAACACGGTGGGCGCCCAGAGCTGCACCTCGGTCACCTCGACCTCCCTGCTCAACCAGTCGGGCAACGTCTGCGCCGTGATCGTCAACGTGAGCGGGGTGTCCCCCACCTCGCCGGCCACGCTGACCACGGGCGCGGTGACGATCACCTCCACAGGGACGCTGCAGAGCACGCTCACCATGCAGATGCCGTCGGCGGCCGCCGGCAACCTCTGCGCCGACCTCCTGCTCACCGTGGTCGACGCCAGCAGCGTCACCGACTATCCGGCGACCGCACTGTCCACCCAGATGGGATCCACGAGCCTCAAGGACAGCGCCGGGGCCACCACCTGGCCGGGGACCTCGCCCGGCCCGGCCGGCACCGACACCTACACCTTCACGATCACCAAGGGGGGCAGCTTCAACACCGACTACGCCGACGCCGGGCAGAGCTGCACCTTCTCCATCCTCTTCACCCAGCAGGCCGACTGAGCCGGAGCCGGCGTCGGCTCAGGAGACGGTGTCCGTCTCCGGACTGTGGATGACCACGGCGACGACGACCAGCCCGATCCCGAGCAGCTCGAGCGGCTGGGGTACCTGGCGGAGGAGGAGCAGGCCCATCACCGTGGCGGTGGCCGGCAGCAGGCTGAGCAGGATCGCGAAGGTGCCCCGGGAGAGGTGGCGGAGCAGCACCTGGTCGAGCGCGTAGGGGATGACGCTGGAGAGCAGCCCGGCGCCGACCGCGAGGAGAAGGACGGCGCCATGGCCGGCGCTCTCCACCGCGGGGAGGGCGGCGACGGGGGCGATCGCCACCACCCCGACGGCCATCGCCGCCGCCAGGCCGGTGGTGCCCAGCCCGCGCCGGGCCACCCGGTGGGCCAGGACGATGTACGCGGCCCAGAGCAGGCCGGCGGTGAGGGCGAGGCCCACGCCGAGCGCGCTCCCCGCGAGGCTGATCCGGCTCAGCGTGGCCACGCCGGCCACGGCCACCAGCAACGCGGCGAGGTTGCGCAGCCCCCGGACCGCGATGGCGGCGACCAGGATCGGGCCGATGAACTCGATGGCGACGGTCGTCCCCAGCGGCAGGCGCTGGATGGCGAGATAGAAGGCGAGGTTCATGGTCGCCAGGGCGATTCCGAACGCCACCACCAGCAGGAGCGTGTCCCGCCCCTGGTGGCGCAGCTCCCGCCACGGCCTCCGCCACACACCGAGCACGACCGCGCCGGTCGCCACCCGGATCCAGGCCACGCCGGCGGCCGGCATGGCGGTGAAGGCGCGGACCGCCAGCGACGCCCCCGTGTACTGGGAGACCGCGTTGACGACGAAGAGGGCGACGAGGTGGGGCGCGGGGCGTGCGTCCCCGGGTGCCGGGAGCGGAACGCCCCGCCGGAGCGTGGATCTAGCCGTTTTCCAGGGACGCCTGCAACCGGATCTCCACGCCCGTCAGGGCCTTGGACACCGGGCAGCCCGACCTCGCCGCCTCGGCCGCCGCGTCGAACGCCGCCGCCGCGATGCCCGGGACCCGGGCCCGGGCCACCAGGTCGACGGCGGTGATGGCGGCTCCGTCGGCCCGGCCGGTCTCGAAAGCGACGCTGGCGGCGACGTCGACCCGCTCCGGAGGATGTCCCAGCTTGGCCAGCTCGTTGGAGAAGGCCATCGAGAAGCAGGCGGCGTGGGCCGAGGCGATCAGCTCCTCGGGGCTGGTCCCCCCCTGTGCCCGCTGGGTGCGGCGGCTCCATGAGATGGGCAGGTCGTGGAACGCGCCGCTCCCGGGACGGACGCTCCCGCTGCCCCCGGTGAGGTCACCGGACCAGGTCGCCTCGGCGTTGCTGTGCGCAATCGGCATCGGTCAGCCTCCCATCGAAACGTTCCCGACGATGCTAGGGCCTTCGTCATGGTGCGGGCCCTGGCGCGCGCCCTCCATCCCGCGCAGCGCCGGCCCTGAACCGGACCGCGCTCTATGATGATAGTTCCGATGGCTGATGTTACCGTCGCCGATACTCAGCTTTCTCAACCTGCGCCGCGGGAGAAGCAGGTTGCCTCCACCAGCGCGGGGGCCGCTGCAGCGCGAGCCGAGGACCGCCCACCGGCGGGTCCCCAGGCCAGCTCGGACGCGCTCCTCCTCGACATCGCCGTCCACGAGCTGCGCTCGCCGCTCACCGTCATCCAGGGCTACGCCTCGCTCCTCGAGGGCGGCGACCTCGGCGGTCTGGACGCCGCTGCGCTCAAGGCGGTCCGGGTCATCGCCGCCAAGGCGCGCGAGGCCCAGGAGATGGCCACCTCGCTGCTCACCGTGGCCCGACTGGAGAGCAACGAGCTGCGCATCGAGCCGACGCCGACCCCGCTCCGCCCGCTCCTGGAGGCCGCCCACGACCGGGTCGGGCCGCGCCTCGAGCTGGCCGGCGCCAGCCTCGACGTCGAGTGTCCGGACGGTCTCGAGGCGCTCGCCGACGCCGAGCTGGTGGCGCGGATCCTGGACAACCTTGTCAACAACGCGCTGATCTACTCCGACCCGCCGGCGACGGTCGGGCTGGTGGCCCGGCCGGCCGCGGGGTGGGTGGAGATCCGGGTCAGCGACCGCGGTCCGGGGGTGCCCGAGGACGACCGGGAGCGGATCTTCGAGCGCTTCGTCCGCGGGGCCGGCGCGGAGCGCGCCGCCGGGACCGGCCTGGGCCTCTACGTCAGCCGCGAGTGCGCCCGCCGGATGGGCGGTGACCTCAGCCTGGAGGCGAGCGGTCCCGGCCAGGGCAGCACCTTCCTGCTCCGTCTCCCGGCCGTGCGAGGGCGCGTCTAGGAGAGCCTCACCCGCGGGTCGATGACGGCGTAGAGGACGTCGACGATGATGTTGGCGACCACGATGAAGGCCGCGGCCACCAGCACGATCCCCTGGATCACCGGCAGGTCCTCCCTGCCGATGGCGCTGACCACGTTCTGGCCCAGCCCGGGCAGGCCGAAGATGGTCTCGGTGATGATGGCTCCACCCAGCACCGTGGCCAGGTCGATGCCGAACTGGGTGACGATGGGGGTGATCGCCGCTCGCAGGGCGTGGCGGTACACGACACGGCGCTCGGAGAGCCCCTTGGCCCGGGCGGTGCGGATGTAGTCCTCGCCCAGCACCTCCAGAAGGGAGCTGCGGGAGAGCCGCGCGTAGGTCGCCGCGGTGATGAGGGCGAGGGTCAGCCACGGTAAGAGCAGGTCGCGCGCCCACTCCGCGGGATTGGTGAAGAACGGCGTGTAGTTGCCGGCGCTGGGGAAGATGTCGATCCCGTGGGTGGTGAGAATGTAGAAGAAGATGAAGAGGAGGAGCAGGCCGAGGATGAAGGTGGGGGTGGAGAGGCCGACCAGCACGAAAACGGTGGCGCTGCGGTCCCAGATGGTGCGCGGGCGGCGGGCGGCGATGATGCCGACGCTGAGGCCGAGGACGAGCCAGATGATGCCCGCGCCCACCGCCAGGGAGATGTCGACCTGCACCCACTGGCCGAGCAGGGTGGTCACCGGCTCGTGCAGCTTGTACGACTCGCCGAGGTTGCCTTGGATGAGACGGCCCAGGAAGCCGAGATACTGCTGCCAGAGCGGCTTGTTGAGGCCGAGAAACGCCCGGATGGATGCCACCTGAGTGACCGTCGCCGCCTTGCCGGCAAGCAGCCGCGCCGGGTCGGGGTTGGTCATGAAGAAGAGGACGAAGATCAGGGTGACGATGACCCAGAGGGTGATGATCCCCTGGATCACGCGACGGACGATGAAGCGGGTCATCGCGTGTCGGCTTCCGCGCCGGATTGCGTGCCGCCGCCGCCCACCGGCGTGTCCGGGCCGAGCACGGACGCCTTGCGGCGGGTGGCGAAGATGCGCTCGGTGCGGGGATCGAGGGCGTCACGCACCGAGTCGCCGAGCAGGTTGAAGCCGAGGGTGGTGATGAGCAGGGCGATCGCGGGGAAACCCCAGAACCACCAGGCGCCGAAGCCCGCCGAACCCTGGTCGTCGGCGAGCATGTTGCCCCACGTGGGCGTCGGCGGCCCCACACCCACGCCAAGGTAGTCCAGGGTGGCCTCGAAGACGATCGCCACCGGAACCAGGAGGGTGCCGAGGACGAGCACCGGCGCCACCAGGTTCGGAAGGATGTCGACGAACATGATCCGGAAGGGGCCCGCGCCGATGGAGCGGGCTGCCTCCACATACTCCTTCTCCTTCTGGGAGAGGGTCTGGCCGCGCACGATCCTGCCGATGGCCGCCCAGGAGAAGAAGGCGATGACGGCGATGGTGAGCCCGAGGCTCCCCCCGAAGACGGCGGCGAGGACGATCGCCGCCAGCACATAGGGGAAGGAGAGGACGGCGTCCATCAGCCGGGCGAGCAGGGCATCGATCCACCCGCCGAAGTAGCCGGAGATCAGCCCGAGGATGGTGCCGCCGACGGTGGCGAGCAGGGTGGCCAGCACGCCCACCAAGAGCGAGATGCGCGCCCCGTAGGCGACGCGCACCAGGACGTCGCGGCCCAGGTTGTCGGTCCCGAGCAGGAAGCCGCCCTGGCCGGGGCCGTAGGGCTGGCCGAACGAGTTGGTCCCGTTGACCAGGTCAGGGTTGGTGGCGCTGTGACCGGTCGCCGCCGAGATCACCGGGGCGATCAGCGCCAGCAGCACCATCGCCAGGATCATGCCGGCGGCCAGCCACGCCACCCGGTCGGTGCGCAGCCGGGCCAGGGCGAGGCGCAGCGGGCTCCGCCCCTCGATGGCCCGGCCACCTTCGGCGGAGTCCGGCGGGATCTCGTCGATGAAGTCGACGGAGGTGGTGGGCTCGAAGGGCGCCAGGCTCATGCGCTGCCCTCCACAACCGGCGGGGGCGTGGTCGCGATGAACTCTGCGGCAGCCTGGTGGAACTCGGGCGTCGCACCCACCAGCGTCTCACCGCGCTGCACCGGGAAGTGGCAGGCGGTGAGGTGGTCCGGGAGATCACCCGGCTGCACCTGGAGAGGCGGCTCCTCCACCGAGCAGATGGCCTGGGCCTTGGGGCAGCGGGTGTGGAAGCGGCAGCCGGTGGGCGGGTTGATGGGCGACGGCACGTCGCCGTAGAGGACCACCCGGTGCGAGGCGCGAGCCTTCTCGGGGTCGGCGACCATCGAGGCCGAGAGCAGGGCGGCGGTGTAGGGGTGTCGCGGCGAGCCGAACAGCTCCTGCGTGTCGGCGAGCTCCACCACCTTGCCCAGGTACATCACCGCCACCCGGTCGCTGACGTGCTCCACCACGGCGAGATCGTGGGCGATGAAGACGTAGGTGAGGCCGAGCTCCCCCTGGAGGTCCTCGAGCAGGTTGATGATCTGGGCCTGGACCGAGACGTCCAGGGCGGACACCGGCTCGTCGCAGATGACCAGGCTCGGCCGGAGCGCCAGCGCCCGGGCCACCCCGATGCGCTGCCGCTGGCCGCCGGAGAACTCAGAGGGAAAGCGGTTGTAGTGCTCGGGGTTGAGGCCGACGATCTCCATCAGCTCCTGCACCCGGCGCCTGCGCTCGGGACCCTCGGCGATACCGTGGATGGCAAGCGGGTCGCCGATGATGGAGCCCACCCGGCGGCGGGGGTTGAGCGAACCGTAGGGGTCCTGGAAGATCATCTGCATCCGGCGCCGGTAGGGGCGCATCCGCCGCGGCGACAGCTGGCTGATGTCGGCCCCGTCGAAGACCACCCGGCCGGAGGTGAGGGGGTAGAGCCGGGTGATGCAGCGGGCCAGCGTCGACTTCCCGCAGCCGGTCTCGCCGACCAGCCCGAGGGTCTCCCCCCGGCGAACCTCGAGGCTCACGTTCTCCACAGCCTGAACGCTGCCGATCTGGCGCTTGAAGAAGATGCCGCGCCTGATCGGGAAGTGCTTGACCACGTTCTCGACCCGGAGCAGGGGCTCGGTCGAGACCTGATGGGCCGGCGGCGTCGCCTCGGCGGGAGGCGGAGGCGCGAACGGGATGCGCTCAGTCACGAGCGGCGTCCCCTGCCCCGGCCGCCACGACCCCGCGAAGCTTGAGCGCTGCGGGCCCCCGACGGCTCGCCACATAGCGTCTGCGTGCGGCGTCGACGTCCGCCCCGACCCCGACCGCGTCGTGCGGCAGCCAGCAGGCCGACCAGTGACCCTCGCCTTCGCTCACCGGAGCCGGGGCGGGCTGCTCGCGCACACAGACGTCCATGGCGAAAGGACAGCGGGGGTGGAAGGCGCAGCCGCTCGGTGTCCGGATCAGGCTCGGCGGCTGCCCCACGATCGGCACCAGCCGGCCGCCGCTCCCTGTCGCCCCGGGGATGGAGACGAGCAGTCCGCGCGTGTAGGGGTGGTGGGGGCTGTGGAAGATGGTCTTGTAGTCCGCGCTCTCGGCGCCACGCCCCGCGTACATCACGAGGACCGTATCGGCCACCGTGGCCACCAGCCCGAGGTCGTGGGTGATGACGATCATGGCCATCCCCAGCTCCCGCTGCATCCCGCCGAGCAGCTCCATGAGCTGGGCCTGGACGGTGGCGTCCAGGGCCGTGGTCGGCTCGTCGGCGATCAGCAGCTTGGGCTTGAGGGCCAGGGCCATGGCGATCATCGCCCGTTGGCGCATGCCTCCGGAGAGCTCGTGGGGGAACGCCTGAACCCGTCGCTCCGGCTGCGGGATGCTGACCAGCCGGAGCAGCTCGACCGCCTGCCGCATGGCCTGGCCGCGGCTCACGCGGCTGTGGGCGCGGATCGCCTCGGAGATCTGCCAGCCCACGCGGTAGTAGGGATGGAGGCTGGAGAGAGGATCCTGGAAGATCATCGCGATCTCGGCTCCGCGGATCCGCCGAATCTCGTCGGGCCTCATGGTCAGCAGGTCCTGCCCCTGGAAGAGAGCGGAGCCGCTGATGTCGGCGCCGGGATTGAGCCCCAGCAGGCTGAGGGCGGTGACGCTCTTCCCCGAGCCGGTCTCGCCGACGATGCCCAGCGTCTTGCCCGGCTCGACATCGAAGGACAGGCCCCGCACGGCGCGCACCACCCCATCCGAGGTGGGGAAGGAGACGGTGAGACCGCGGACGCTCAGGAGGCTCATGGGACCAGGGCTGGGTCCGGTGGCGCTGGTCGACTCACTCCTGGCATGGCCACGGCGATTCGAACGATAGCGTGTTTGGGGGAGTGAGGGGAGGAGGGATCAAGGCGGCGCCGGCGCCGTCGGCGCGGCCGGCCGGCGGGCCGGCACCTCCGCCCCGCGGGACGGAGGTGCCGAACCCTGGTTGCCGCTGTCTAGCTGCTGAGCCAGATCTGGTCGAGGTTGTACTGCGCCGAGAACGGGTTGTAGATGGCGTTGTGGACCGACGAGGAGTGCATCAGGTTGGTGAGCTGGCCCATGAAGGGGATGAACGGGGCCTGCTCCATGACCGCCTTGTTGGCGTCCTGCCAGTAGGTGGTGGCCTGCGCCAGCGTGGGCGCGGACTCCGCCTCGGTGATCAGGTTGTCGACGGTCGTGTTGCTGAAGTCACCCCAGTTGGTGCCCGGGAAGTTGGAGCTCCCGAACAGGTCGGGAAGGATCGAGCGGGCGCTGGCGGGCCCGTACCAGTCGGGCACCCAGCCGGGCTCGGTGATGTCCCATCCGGCGCTGGCCAGCGCGCTGGCCGACGTCTGCAGGATGCCGGACGAGGTGTAGTAGCCCTGGGAGATGCCCTTGCCGTTGACGGTCACACCGCACGCCCCGAAGTCCTTCTGGATCTCCTGGAAGATGGCGGGGTGGTTGCCGTCGGTGCGGTAGGCGTCGGTGATGGTGAAGCCGTTCGGGTACCCGGCCGCCTTGAGCATCGACTTGCAGGTGGCTGCGTCACCCTCGTTGTTGGGGGTGGGATACGGGTCGTAGCCGGCGATGTACCCCTGGGCGCCCGGACCGAAGACCTGGTTGAGGACCGTGTTGAAGTCGGCGCCGCCGTAGATCTTGGCCAGCGCCACCTTGTTGACGGCGTACTCGAGGGCCTGGCGAACCTTGACGTTCTGCAGCGGGGTGACCGCCTGCAGGTTGAAGACCAGGTACGGGTTGGTGATCCCCGGGGAGGGGAAGCTGCCGAACAGGGGGTTGCTGTAGGTGGCCAGGTCGGGCAGCGAGGAGGCCGGGACCGTGGTGTTCCACTCCAGGTCGAGGGTGCCCGCCTGGATCTCCTGCTGGACCTCGTCCGCGGCGGCGTCCGAGCCCAGCGTCTCTTCGATGCTGATCTGGGCGACGTAGCGGTGGTGGAGGGGGTCGTTGCTCCAGCTGGTGGCGGTGGTGTTGGTCCCGGTGGTGGATCCCCAGTAGGGGTTGGGCACCAGCACGATCTTCTGGCCCGGGGTGTAGGTCTGCACCTCGTAGGGGCCGTCAGACCAGATCGGGTTGCCCGCGGTGAACGGAACGTAGTTCAGCGACGAGGGCGGCGCCGCGGCCGCGAAGAACATCGACATGATGTTGGGGAAGTCGACCGCCGGGCTGGTCAGGGTGATGACCAGCGTCTGGCTGTTCGGGGTTTGAATGCCCGAGATCGGGTTGGCCGCGATGTAGGCCGCCCGCTGCGCCGCCGTGTCGGTGGCGGGCAGGTTCCCGAAGCCGGACGGCGATCCCGAGGCCGCTCCGTAGCAGAAGTCGCTGTAGCCAGCGATGGTCGCGGTGTAGTAGCTGGTGTTGCCGCTCGGGCCCAGGGTCGGGTCGCACTCGCGCTCGAGGCCGAGCGCGAAGTCCTGCGCGGTCACCGGTGTGCCGTCGTCGGGCGCGACCGGGTCGCCGGTCGCGGGGTCGGTGACCGCCCACCGCATCCCGGGACGGATGTTGAAGGTGTAGGTCAGGCCGCCGTTGGTGACGGTGTAGCTGCTGGCCGCGTCGTCCACCACCGAGGTGGCGGTGTTGAAGTCGGTGGAAGGCTGGTAGCCAACCAGGGTCCGGTCCATGGTCAGAAGGACCGTGTAGCCGATGGTGTCGTACTCGCCCTGGGGGTCGAGACTCCCGGACACATCGGTGGAGCCGGCCAGGGTGAGGGTCCCGGTCGGCGTGGAGGGCGGTGTGCCCTTGGCGTTGACGTTGGCGGCGAGCCACGAGACCGTCGACTCGTTGAAACTGGTCGGGTTGATATTGGCGACGTTGGTGCTGCTCGAGCTGCTGCTGCTGCTGCTTCCGCAAGCGGCGGCGCCGATGGCGGCCAGCCCGACGACGAGCCAGAGGCGGTCCGCCCATCGGCCCCCCCACGCGCGCCGAGCTTTGCCGCCCCGCTCAGACGGTTCCGAGGTCATGGCTCCCTCCTTGATGAGGCTAAGGCTCTGAATAAGGGTGACAACTGCTGCCGGTCACCGAGGACCGCGCCGCGGAGGACGGGAGCGAGCACCGGCTCACCTCCGCACCACCGCGGGATGCAACCCATCCCCGGTGCCGGCTCATGCGTTGCCAATCTACGCCTCAATACGGTCAGTGGTATCCCCCACCGGGGTGATACACAGGTCAACTCGAACGCACCAAACGACCCCGGCCCGCCGAGATCGCGCCCCGATCGTGGCGGTGAGCATAGCGCCCCCCCGGCGATCTCGGGATTCGTGCTCCGCCCCCGGCGCTCCGCCGCAACGGCTTGGACACCCTGACCAAACGCGGTCGGTGTCCGGGTCAGGCGCCCGCGACCTCCATCCCCGCCGGCTCGATGCTCGCCTCCACCGCGGGGCCGGCCGGGCCGGGGCGCAGTGCGGTGAGGCCGCTCAGCGTGAACCGGCGCCGGGCGATCGCGTAGGCGATGAAGCCCATCAACGTTGCGAAGCCCTTGTCGGCGATCCGCTGCATCAGAGCCGCCGCGGTCGCGGCGGCCGGGTCGACGCCGACCAGGACGAGGAGCCCGACCACGCTCGCCTCGGAGGCGCCGATCCCGCCCGGGATGAGGCTGACCGCCCCGGCGACGTAGGACGCCGCCAGGACAAAGGAGGTGACCGGCCAGCTCAGGTCCGCGCCCACACCCACGCACACCAGCCAGAAGAGGGTCACCGACGCCCCCGCTCCGATCAGGCTGAGCACCGACCAGCCCAGGGTCTCGGGACGCTGGAGGAGGACGATGGTCTCCTGGCGGAGGCGATCGACCTGGCCGGTGAAGCGCCGGAGGACCGGGGTGCGCTCCACCACGTGGTGGACGAAGTGGAAGCAGGCCGGCACCAGGAGTATGGCCATCACGCAGGCGATGCCGATCAGGGCGACGACCAGCACCGGGAGGCCGCGGTGGATGGAGAGCACCCCCGGCACGGCGATGAGGATGAGGATGAGCGTCATGATCAGCTCCTGCACGGTCACGGTGGCCACCGCCTCACCGAACTCGGTGTCCGGGGACGCCTCGCAGGCGAACACCGCCCGGCTCAGCTCCCCCAGAGGGAGGAGCGTCGTCGACTGGCCGGCGATGTTGAGGAGGATGCTGTCGCCGATCCCGATCCGCGAGCCGACGTCGCGGAGCAGGAAGTACCAGCGCAGGCCCTGAAGGATGTAGTAGCCAGCGGAGAGGCCGAGAATCGCCGGGATCAGCACCAGGTCGAATCGGGCGAACACGCCTCCGAGCGCGAACGGGTTGCTGGCCACGATAAGGGCGGCGATCGCCCCCAGTCCCACCCCGATGGGGATCAGCTGGGCGGGGCGGAAGCGACGCCTCGGGGCAGCCGCCGGGGCCGGGGAGGGGTCGGTGTCCTCCTCGGGCCCGGCGCTCCGGCCGCGCTGCGGCGAGCCGGGAGCGCTCACGGTCAGGCGGCGACCTCGCAGGCGGGGGATCCGGCGGCGCTGAGGACGGCCTGCGGGGAGGCCACCAGGCTGCCGATGTGCAGGCGGCGGTGGATGGCCACGTAGGCGAGCAGCCCGACCAGTGACGGGACCCCGGTGAGCAGGAGCCGCTCCAGCAGCGCCACCGCGGCGGCCTGGCCGGCGGGGACGCCGAACCCGACCAGCACCCCGATCACGCTCGCCTCGTTGGCGCCGAGCCCGCCGGGCAGGAAGCTGAGGGCACCGCCGACGTAGGCGACAGCGACCACCAGGAGCGCCAGCCACCATCCCCGGTCGATCTTGAGGGCGCGGAGGAGGAGCTCGAAGGCGCCGGCGGCGAGGCCGACCCGGGCGAGGTCGATCACGCCGCTCGCCACGGCCAGGGGACGGGTGAGCAGGACGATGCTCTCCCGGCGCAGGGTGTCGACCTGGCCGGCGCCGTGCCGGACCACGGGCAGGGCCCCGAGCAGGCGTCGCACCGGCCGGTAGAAGGCGGGCACGAGGAGGGTCAGCAGGGCGGCGGCGACCCCCCCGAGCACGACCGTCGTGACCAGCCAGCCTCCGGGAATCGCCAGCAGCGCCGGGGTGGCGCTCAGGATCAGCAGCGAGGTGAAGGTCAGCTCCTGCACCGTGACCGCGGCAGCGGCGGCTCCGAAGGGCGTGCCGGTCGCCTCGCTGGCGAAGAGCGCCCGGGTGAGGTCGCCGAGGGGGAGCACGGCGGTGACGGTCTGCCCGGCGAGGCTGACGAGCACCGACTCGTGGAGGCCCAGAAGTGCCAGCGCACTCCCTGGAGGGTGTAGAAGGCGACCGTCAGAAGCACCGCGGCACCCACCAGGCGCAGATCGGTGCCGCGCAGGGCGCCGAGCACGCGCGAGGGCTGGACCAGCAACAGCAGGCCGACCACGCCGGCCGCGCCGACCAGCAGCGGGACCAGGCGCGGTCGCCAGCTCACGACACGGCCACCCGCGGGGAGAGCCGCTTGAGCCGGCGGGCCTGCTCCGCCAGCTGGCGCAGCGCCGCCGCGAGGGTGCGCTGCTCGGTCTCGCTCATGGCCTCGACCGCGCGCCGGAGGGGGCTGTCCCGGAGCACCCGGGCCGCGCCCACGAGCTGGCGCCCCCGGCTGGTCAGGCGGATCTCCACGCAGCGCCGGTCGTCGTGCCCGCGGTGCCGCAGGACCAGGCCGCGCTCCTCCAGGCGGTCGAAGAGCCGGGTCGCCGACGCCGCCGAGAGCCCGACTGCGTCGGCGAGCCGTCCCGCGGTCTGGGGGCCCGCGTCGCGGAGGGCGCGGAGAACGGCGAGCTGGGCGAGGGTGAGCCCGGCCTCGCGCCACAGCTCGGCCTGGACGCCGTCGGTGAGGAGGCTGGCATCCAGGTAGGCGCCGAGGACCTCCCGCACCTGCGGGCTCAGCCCACCCTCGGAGCCGATGGTTGTCATCAAGTTAATGGTACACGTGGTGTCAGGAAGCCCGAGAGCGCCGGTGGCGTGCCGGCGGCCCCGCCGGATACCATGACCTCCGACCTTGACGCATCGTGCGCGCCAACCGGCACCGTGGCAGGACCGGCGACCCTCTGGAGGCCGCTTGCTGGCCCCGGGGACAGATAGTTACCATCAGAGAAGTTTCATGGGACGTGGAGGAGAAGCATGTCCGTCATCGCCGACGCACCGTTCTCTGCCGCGGAAGCCACTCAGGATGGCGAGCGCGACGCCTTCGGACGCGACGACGCGCCGCCCGCACTTCCCCTCTCGCTGAGCCGCCACCTCCCCCTGGTCGAGGACGCCCTGCGCTGGGCCCTTCCGGGGACCAGCTCGCCGCTCGGCAAGATGTGCGCCTATCACCTCGGCTGGGTCTCGCCGGACGGGGAGCCGACCGGAGGCGGGGGCGGCAAGATGTTCCGCGCCGCGCTCACGATGTGGGCCTGCGAGGCCTGCGGCGGCGAGCCCGAGTGGGCGGTCCCGGCAGCGGCGGCGGTGGAGCTGATCCACAACTTCACGCTCGTCCACGACGACATCCAGGACGGCGATACGACCCGCCGCCACCGGCCCACGGTCTGGGCGGTGTGGGGGGAGGCCCAGGGGATCAATGCCGGTGACGGCCTCTTCGCCATCGCCTACATGGCCCTGCTGGCGCCCGGTCCGCGGGCCGAGCGGCGGATGCGGGCCGCCCGCAGCCTCAGCCAGGCCGTCCTCGAGGTCATCGAGGGCCAGAGCCTGGACCTCGCCCTGGAGGGTCGTCCCGACACCCCGCGCTCGACCTACGTCCGGCTGATCACCGCCAAGACCGGGGCGCTGCTCGGGGCGTGCCTGGAGATGGGGGCGATCGTGGCCGGCGCCCCGCCGCGGACCGTGACCAAGCTCCGCAATGCCGGGCGCCTGCTCGGCGAGACGTTCCAGATGCGCGACGACTGGCTGGGCAGCTTCGGCGACCCCGACCGGACGGGCAAGGGACGCACCTCGGACCTGGCCCGGCGCAAGCTCACCTACCCGGTGGTCAGCGCCTTCTCCCGGGCCTCGTACTCGGACCAGCGCCGGCTCTGCGAGCTCTACGCGGACCCGGAGGCCGAGGACGGCGAGGAGATGATCCGCGAGATCCTGAGCGGGCTCGGGGAGCCGGATGCCACGGCGGTGGCGGCGACCCAGATCGCCGGCGCGGCGATGACCGCGGTGGCCACGTCCGGTCTGGACAGCCGTTGGGTCGACGACTTCGCGGCGATCGCACGCTTCGTCGCCCACCGGATCGTCTGACGGGGCCCACCACGTGACGCGTCCGCGCGAGACGTAGCCGTGGCCCTCGGCAGCGCCTCGCCCTTCCCCGCCGACGTGCCCGGCATCGTGGACAGGAAGGCGGAGCACATCCAGATCAACCTCGAGGAGGACGTCGCCGCCAAGGGGGTGACGACCGGTTTCGAGCGCTACCGCTTCGTCCACCGCGCTCTGCCCGAGATCGACCTCGACTCGGTGAGCCTGGAGACCTCCTTCCTGGGGCGCCGGCTCGACGCCCCGCTCCTCTTCTCCTGCATGACCGGGGGCACCGCCGAGGCCCGCCAGATCAACCACACGCTGGCGGCGGCGGCGCAGCGCCACCGGGTGGCCATGGGCCTCGGCTCCTGCCGGGTGCTGCTCGAACACCCCGAGGTGCTGCCCACCTTCGCCGTTCGCGACCTCTGCCCTGACGTGCCCCTGCTCGCCAACCTCGGCGCCGTCCAGCTCAACCTCGGCGTCGGGCCCTCCGCCTGCCGGCGCATCGTCGACCTTCTCGAGGCGGACGCCCTGGTGCTCCACCTCAACCCCCTCCAGGAGGCGCTCCAGCCCGAGGGCGACACCCGCTTCGGCGGGCTCCTCGGCCGCATCGAGGCGCTCTGCAACTCCCTGGAGATCCCGGTCATCGTGAAGGAGGTGGGCTGGGGCATCGCCCCGGACCTGGTGGCGGCGCTCTTCGCCGCGGGGGTCAGCGCGGTCGACGTCGCCGGGGCGGGGGGAACCTCCTGGAGCGAGGTGGAGCGGTACCGCATCGCCGACCCGGTTCGCGCCCGGGTGGCGGCCGCCTTCGCCGGCTGGGGGCTGCCCACCGCCGACGCCGTCCGGCTCGCCCGCGAGGCGGCTCCGCAGGGGACGCTGATCGCGAGCGGCGGGATCAGGAGCGGGGTGGACGTGGCCATGGCGATCGCGCTCGGTGCCGACCTGGTGGGCAGCGCCGGCTCCATGCTCCGCGCCGCCGCGGAGGGCGCCGACCAGCTCGACGCCGCCGTCACTGAGCTGACCGACACCCTGCGCATCACCATGTTCTGCACCGGCGCCCGGGACGTCGCCGGCCTCTTCCGCGACGTCCGCCTCCTACCCCGCGCCGCCGGCGGCGCGGGGGCCCCGGAACATCTGGCGGGCCCTGACCACCCGGCGGACGGCGCCGGCCGAAGGCAGTGAGCGCCAGCACACCGGCCGGGACCCCGCCGCCCAGCCTGGGCGACGCCGACGCGCTCTGCCTGCGAATGGCCCACCGCCACTACGAGAACTTCTCGGTGGCCTCGCTGGTGGTGCCCCGCCCTCTGCGTCTCCATCTGGCTCGGATCTACGCCTACTGCCGGACTACCGACGACCTCGGCGACGAGAGCGGTGACGCCGCACTCTGGCGGCTCCAGCTCTGGCAGTCCGAGGTCGAGGCGATGTTCGCGGGCCGGCCCCCGGTCCACCCCGTCCTCGTCGCCCTGGCCGGCACCGTGGCCCGCTTCCGGATCCCCGCCCAGCCCTTCCTCGACCTGATCGCGGCCAACGTCCAGGACCAGCGGGTCAGCTCCTACGCCACCTGGGAGGAGCTCGAGGCCTACTGCATGCTCTCGGCCGCCCCGGTGGGCCGGATGGTCCTCCGCCTCTTCGAGGTCGCCGATCCCCGTGCCGTGCCGCTCTCCGACGACGTCTGCGTCGGGCTGCAGCTCGCCAACTTCGCGCAGGACGTCGCCGTCGACCGGGGCAAGGGGCGCACCTATCTGATCCAATCCGAGCTGGACCGTCTCGGGCTCCCCGGGGCGGTGGAGGCCATGTGCGACCGTGCCCTCCGCCTGCTCCGATCGGGCCGCGAGCTGGAGCGGCTGTCCATGCCCGGGCGGCTCCGCCTCCAGCTCAGCCTCTATCGCGGGGGCGGGGAGGCGATCGTGGAGGCGATCCGGAGCGAGGGGTTCCGAACCGATCTGCGCCGGCCCCAGGTCTCCACCGCGACCAAGCTGCGCCTGGTGGCGTCGGCGGTCTCCGGCGCCGTGGGCGGGCCGGACGGCGCGGGCGGGCAGGTGGCGCCAACGCGGGTGCCGGGGAGGTCGCTGGCGCCGAGGGCCCGGGCCGACGGCTCGCTGGCCGCGGCGGAGCGGTACTGCCAGCGGATGGCCCGCCGTGAGGCGGGCAACTTCTACTGGGGTTTCATCGCCCTGCCCCGGACCCAGCGGATCTCGATCTACGCCCTCTACGACTTCGCCCGCCAGATCGACGACGCCACCGACGGGCCGGGAGTCACCGACGCCCCCGCCCAGCTCGAGGTCCAGCGGCAGCGCCTGCGCGCAGCCCTGGCCGGCGAGCCAGGGGACGACCCGGTGATGCTGGTGCTCGCCCGCGCCGTGCGCCGCCACCGGATCCCGGCCTCGGAGCTGGAGGAGCTGGTGAGCGGCGTGGAGATGGACCTCCGTCAGAACCGCTACGCCACCTGGGAGGAGCTGCGCGGGTACTGCCAGCTGGTCGCCGGGGTGGTCGGCCGGATGTGCGTGCGCATCTTCGGCTTCCAGGGCGACGGGGCCCTGGAGCGCGCCGACTCGCTGGGGGCGGCGCTCCAGCTCATCAACATCCTGCGCGACGTCCGCGAGGACGCCTCCCTGGGGCGGGTCTACCTCCCCCAGTCCGACCTGGCCCGCTTCGGGGTCTCCGACGCGGCCGTGCTCGCCGGCGACCCCGACGGTGCCTGGACCTCGCTGGTCGAGTTCGAGGCCGCCCGCGCCCGCCAGCTCTACGCCGCCGGGATCGAGGTCTGCCAGCACATCCCGGGATCGGCTCGGGCCTGCGTGCGCACCATGGCCGGGATCTACAGCGGGATCCTGGACCGCATCGAGGCCGACCCGGAGCTGCCGCTCCGCCAGCGGGTGCGACTGTCCACCGGAGAGAAGGCCGAGGTGATGGTCCGCTCCTGGCTCGCCTCCACCGCTGTGGGCCCGGGGCGATGAACGTGAAGGTGGCCGAGCCGGTGGGAGTCGACGGCGATGCCCGTCCCCCGAGCGAAGGGGACGCCGTCCCCGGCTCCCACGTCGCCGTGGTCGGCGCCGGACTCGCCGGCCTGGCGGCAGCTCTGGAGCTGAAGCGCCACGGCTGCCGGGTCACGCTCATCGAGCGCAGCCGCCTGCTCGGCGGCAAGGCCACCTCCTTCCCGCTCGGTGACATCGAGATGGACAGCGGCCAGCACGCGATCCTCGGCTGCTACACGAGCTTCCTGGAGTTCGTCGAGGAGCTGGGGATGCGCGATGGCCTCCGCCTCCAGGAGCGCTTCGACGTGGTGATGCTCTCCGATCGCGGTCGGGCCCGGCTGCGAGCCCAGCGCCTGCCCGCGCCGCTGCACCTCGCGCTCCCCTTCCTGCGCTGCCGCGCCCTCACGCTGCGGGCTCGGTTACAGGTGCCCCGCGCCCTGCTCGCCGCGCGCCGCCACCGCCGGGACGAGGACGAGCAGACCTTCGCCGGCTGGCTGCACCGCCACGGCCAGGGTGCGTCGGCGCTGCGCGGATTCTGGGAGCCGTTCATCATCCCCGCCCTCAACGCCCCCTTCGACCGGGTGAGCGCGGCCGCCGGGCTGATGGTGGTCCGGACGGCGCTGCTCGGCGACCGCCGGGCCGCCCGGATCGGCTACGCGACCATCCCCCTGGCCCGCTTCGCGGAACGGGCCGCGGAGCGCTGTGACGTGGTGCTGCTGCGCACCCCGGTGACCGGCCTCCGCGTCGAGGGGGGAAGGCTCCGCGGTCTGCTGGCGGGCGAGAACGAGATCGACGTCGACGCCGCCGTGCTGGCCGTCCCCCCCGACCGGCTCCACCGCTTCGCCGGCGCCGAGGCGCTGGGGGTCGCCGGGCTGGACGGTTTCGCCACCCAGCCGATCGTCGACGTCCACCTCTGGTACGACCGCGAGCTGGGCGGGCTGGACTTCGCGGCCGTCATCGGCTCGCCCGTGCAGTGGATCTTCGTCAAGGGTCGCGGCTACATCTGTTGCAGCCTGAGCAGCGCGGAAGATCTGATCCTGCAGCCCGAGGAACGGCTGGTGGCGCTCGCCGACTCCGAGCTGCGCGCCCGTCTTCCCGAGCTCGACGGAGCCAGCCTTCTGCACGGCGTCGCCATCCGCGACCCGGAGGCGACCTTCGTCCCCAGCCCGGGCCTGCACCGTCCCGGTCCGGCAACCGCGCTCGACAACGCCGTGCTGGCCGGTTGCTGGACCGACACCGGCTGGCCGGCGACCATGGAGGGGGCGGTGCGGAGCGGACGTGAGGCCGCCCGGACCCTGATTCGCAGCGGGGTGGCGCGTCATGCCTGATCCCGCCCTGGACAGCGCGGTCGGCTGGCTGCTGGAGCGCCAGGACCCCGCCGGCTGGTGGACGGCGGAGATGGAGACCAACGTCACCATGACCGCCGAGCACCTGATGCTGCTGCGCTTCCTCGGCCTCGACCACCGGGAGATCGCCGAGGGCGCCCGCCGCCACATCCTCGGCAAGCAGCGCCCGGACGGGAGCTGGTCCCTCTACTTCGACGGTCCCGGCGACCTCAGCACCACCATCGAGGCCTACGTCGCGCTCCGGCTGCTCGACCTCGACCCCTCGGCGGAACCGCTCCGGCGAGCGCGCCGCTTCGTCCTCGCCCAGGGGGGGCTCGCCCGGGCGCGCGTCTTCACCAAGCTGTGGCTGGCGCTCTTCGGCCAGTACCCGTGGGACGGGGTGCCGTCGATGCCGCCCGAGTTGGTCCATCTGCCGTCTCGCCTGCCGCTCAACCTCTACGACTTCGCCTGCTGGGCCCGCGGCACCATCGCACCGCTGCTCATCGTGCTGAGCCGCCGGCCGGTGCGGCCGCTCGGCTTCGACGTCTCCGAGCTGGTCGCACCCGAGACGCGGATGCTGCTCCACCGGGTCCCCGGTTCCGGGGTGTTCTGGTGGTTGGACAAGCTGCAGAAGCTGTACGAGCGGCTCCCCGTGCAGCCGGGACGGGAGCGCGCCCGCCGCGAGCTCACCAACTGGATCGTGGATCACCAGGAACTGGACGGGAGCTGGGGCGGCATCCAGCCGCCCTGGGTGTATTCGCTCATCGCGCTCAACCTGCAGGGGATGGCGGTCGACCACCCGGTGATGCGGCTCGGGCTGCGCGGCCTGGAGCAGCGCTTCGCCGTCTCCGACGCGCAGGGCTGGCGGCTCCAGGCCTGCATGTCGCCGGTGTGGGACACCGCCTGGGCGGTGCTGGCGCTGCGCGCCGCCGGGCTGCCGCGGGACCATCCCGCGCTCCGCTCCGCGGTCGCGTGGATGCTCGAGGAGCAGATCGCGAGCGGCGGCGACTGGCAGGTGAGGGTCCCGCTCGAGGAGTGCGGTGGCTGGGCCTTCGAGTTCGACAACGACATCTATCCCGACATCGACGACACCGCCATCGTGGTGCTGGCGCTGCTCGAGGGGGGCGACGGTCCGGAGGTGCGCGCCGCCGCCGAGCGGGGCGCTCGCTGGGCCGAGGCGATGCGCTCGAGCAACGGCGCCTGGGGGTCCTTCGACAGGGACAACACGCGGGAGCTCGTCTACCGCATCCCCTTCGCCGACTTCGGCGCCATGCTCGACCCGCCCAGTGAGGACGTCACCGCCCACGTGCTGGAGATGCTCGCCGGGCTGGGTCGCGGCGTCGCCGACCCGGTGGTGGGGCAGGGGCTCCGCTTCCTGGCTCGGACGCAGCGTCCGTGGGGCTCCTGGTACGGACGTTGGGGGGTCAACCACGTGTACGGGACCTGGTGCGTGATCTGCGCGCTCACCGCGCTCGGCTGCGGCGGACCCCATCTCCCCCGTGCGGTGCGCTGGCTGCTCCGGGTGCAGAACCGAGACGGCGGCTGGGGCGAGACCTGCCACTCCTACGAGGACGAGAGCTTCGCCGGGGTCGGGGTCAGCACCGCCTCGCAGACGGCGTGGGCGGTGATGGCCCTGCAGCGGAGTGGGCACGGCGGGGACGCCGCCTGCCGGCGCGGCCTGGACTTCCTCCGCGAGCGTCAGCAGGGTGGGACCTGGCCCGAGCCCGAGTACACCGGGACCGGCTTCCCCCGCGACTTCTACCTCAACTACGGGATGTACCGGCACCTCTTCCCCACCATGGCCCTGGGCATGGCGCAGGCGCACGCGGCGCCCTCCCAGGCGAACGGAAGGTCCGCGACGCGGCGGGGGGCGGTGACGGTGGCGGCCGCCGGGCGGAGGGCCGCCCGATGATGGTCGCGGAGGCCGGCACCCTGGTGAGGGCACCCGCGGAGACGGTGCGGGAGGCGGTGCTCGACCCTGATTCGTACACCCGGGGGGACACCAAGGTGGGCGCGGTCGAGGTGCGCGAGCGCACCGCCGACGGCCTGGTGGCCCTCATCCATGGCCGGCTCGGGCCCTTCCACTCGGCGATCCTCGCCCGCTACACGGTGCGCGGCGACGAGGTCGACCTGCAGATGCTGGAGGGACGGCTGCGCGGCTTCCACGCCGTCTTCCGGATGTCGGCGCAGGAGGGCGGCACCTGGCTGGTCCACCGTGAGGAGTACGACTTCGGTTACGGGCCGCTCGGCCCGCTGCTCGACCGGGCGCTGCACGGCTGGGCCCTGGGCACGGTCAGGGCCGAGGTGGAGGCGCTGCGCCGCGCCGCGCAGCGGCGCGCGGCGTCACCGAGAGGAGAACTCGCCTTCGCGGGGAGGGCGGCTGCCGGACCGCCCTCCGAGAGCCCCGCGTCCACCCCGGCCAGGGAGGACTGAGCATGGCTGTCCCGCTCCGCCAGACCATGAAGGTGGGGGGCTACCTGATGCAGCAGCGGCTGCGCAAGAACGAGAAGTACGCGCTGGTGCTCCAGCTCGAGCCCCTCTACCAGTGCAACCTCGCCTGCGCCGGCTGCGGCAAGATCCAGCACCCCGACGACATCCTGGCCCGGCGGCTCAGCGTCGAGCAGTGCATCGCCGCGGCCGAGGAGTGCGGGGCCCCGATGATCTCCATCGCCGGCGGCGAGCCGCTGGTGCACAAGGAGATCGACAAGATCGTCGAGGCCCTGGTGGCACGCAAGCGCTACGTCTACCTCTGCACCAACGCGCTGCTGCTGGAGAAGAAGCTCGACCTCTTCACCCCCTCCCCCTACTTCTCGTTCTCCATCCACATCGACGGGCTGCGCGAGCGCCACGACCAGTCGGTGAGCCGGCGGGGCACCTTCGACAAGGCGGTGGCGGCCGCCCGCGAGGCCAAGCGGCGCGGCTTCCGGGTCACCACCAACACCACCTTCTTTGACATGGACAGCGCCCAGTCGATCCGCGAGGTGCTCGACTTCCTCAACGACGACCTCCAGGTCGACGTGATGCAGATCTCCCCCGGCTACGCCTACGAGAAGGCCCCCGACCAGGAGCACTGGCTGCAGGTGGAGAAGACCCACAAGCTCTTCCGCGACGCCTTCGCCGGCGGACGGCGTCAGAGGTGGCGGCTCAACCACTCCCCGCTCTTCCTCGACTTCCTGGAGGGGAAGGTCGACTTCCAGTGCACCGCCTGGGGCATCCCCTGCTACTCGGTCTTCGGCTGGCAGCGTCCCTGCTACCTGATGGCCGACGGCTACGTCTCCTCGTACCGGGAGCTGATCGACACGACCGATTGGGACAGTTACGGGCGCGGCCGCGACCCGCGCTGCGCCAACTGCATGGCCCACTGCGGCTACGAGCCGACCGCGGTGGCGGCGACCTCCGCGTCCTTGCGCGAGGGCCTGCGCGCCGTCGGTGACACCATCCACGGGCAGATCGCCAACGTGAGCTGGAGGGGCCGGATCAGCTCGCCACCGCACGAGCCCGAGGGCACCGAGGCGACGGCCGAGGAGCGACAGATCGCGTGATCGAGCCAGCCCGCAAGCGCCGCCACGACGCGCCGTCTTCGGGGGGACCGGCGTCGGACGGCCTGGCCGTCCGCGCCTCGGGCTCGGCGGCGTTGCAACCCCCGCCTGCGCAAGCCCCCCTGCGACGGCGCGTCTCGCCGGCGCTGGTCGGTGTCTCGCATGACCGATGAGGTCTTTCTGACCGGCGCCACGGGGTTCGTGGGCAGTCATGTTCTCGATGCCCTGCTGGCGTCGGGGTACAGCGTGCGGGCGCTGGTGCGCGGGTCGCCGGCGCGGCTGGCGCCACGCCCTGGCGTCACCGCGGTGAGCGGCGACGTGCGCGACGGCGGCGCCCTGGTGCCGGCGCTGCGGGGGTGCCGGTACCTGGTGCACGTCGCGGCGGGCTATTCGTTCGCACCCCGCGACCGGGCGGAGCTGGAGGCCGTCAACGTGGCCGGCACCCGCAGCCTCCTGGAGGCCGCTCGCCTCGCCGGGGTCGAGAAGGCGGTGGTGACCTCGAGCTCCGCCGCGGTGGGACCGCTGCGCGGCGGGCGGCTCGCCACCGAGAGCGACTGGGCGGAGGTGCGCTCCGGCTCCGGCTACCACGCATCCAAGGTGCGCCAGGAGCGCGTCGCGCTGCGGGCCAACCTCCCGGTGGTGACGGTGCTGCCCACCGCGCCGATCGGCCCCGGCGACGCCCGGCCGACGCCCACCGGCCAGATCGTCGTCGACGTGATGCGCGGCCGCATCCCCGCCTACCTGGACGGCGCCATGAACCTGGTGGCGGTCGAGGACGTCGGGCGCGCCCACGTGCTCGCCCTGGAGCGCGGCCGTCCGGGGGAGCGCTATCTGGTGGGCGGCAGCAACCTGAGCCAGGCGGAGGTCATGGGCCTCTTCGCCCGCCACGCCGGCACCCGGCCCCCCGAGTGGCGGATGCCCTACCCGGTGGCGCTGGCCGCCGGATGGGTCGACGAGGTGCGCTGCCGGCTGGTGCCAGGGGCGGAGCCGCGGGTCCCATTGGAGGGGGTGCGGATGGGCAGGGAGCGGATGCTGGTTCGCATCGACAAGGCCAAGGACGAGCTGGGATACCGCCCCACCTCGGTGGAGAGCGCGGCCGGCCGGGCGGTCGCCTGGTACCGAGAGCACGGCTACGCCTGAGGACCGGGGCGTGGTGGTGCTGGCCGCCACCGCCCTGGAGTGGCGCGCGGCTCGTCACGCCCTGGCCGGGACCGGCATCCGGCTGGTCCGCGGCGGGGTCGGCCTGCGCCGGTGGGAGGCGCCCTCACCGCCGCTGCCGGCGCTGATCACCTGCGGGCTGGCGGGCGGCCTGCGACCGGACCTTGCGCCGGGCACGGTGGTGATCGCGGACTCGGTGGCGTTCGAGGACGGGGAGCGGGTGACGTGTGACCCGGCGTGGCGGGCGAGGCTCGTCGCCGGGTCGCGCGCCTGCGGTCAGGAGCCGGTGGTGGGACCGATGCTCACGGCCCGCCGGCTGATCGTGGGCGACGCACGGCGCACCTGGGCGGACAAGGGGTTCCTCGCTGCGGAGATGGAGACGGCGCTGCTCGCCTCGACCGGCGCGCCGCTCGGGAGCCTGCGCGTGGTGCTCGATGCGCCGGGGCGCGAGGTGTCGGCGGGATGGTCGCGCCCCGCGCTCACCGCTGCGGATCCGCGGCGATGGAGCGAGACTCTGTGGCTGGCGATGCGGGCCCCGGGGTTGGCCGGGCTCGCGGCGCGCTGCATGGCCGCGGGGCTCACCATGGCGGCGGTGTAGCGGGCCGGAACCTCAGACCCCGGTCGCGGCGTGGGGCGTGTCCCGCAGCCGCTCCGGCGAGAGCATCCCCTCCAGGTGGTCGATGAGCTCCTCGAGCGCATCGCGCTGCAGCACCAGCTCGCGGTGCCCGCCTGTCGAGCTGTTGGTCACGATGCCGGCGTCGCGCAGGATCTTGACGTGGTTGCTGACGGTCGGCTGCGCCAGTGAGAAGAGATCGGCCAGCTCGGTGACCGTGCTCGGAGCGGTCCGCAGGACCTCGACGATCGCCAGCCGGGTCGGATCGGAGATGGTCTTGAGACGCCGCGCCAGGACCTCGGTCCGGGCTCGCGCCTCGGCCCCGCTGCCCTCGGCGCGCACCCCGATCATCACCGTCCCGGGGAGATCGGCGAGCGAGCCCACGTGGGCGAAGTAGGCGGGGACCACGGCCACCATCCCGTCGGGGGGAAGCGAGGCCACCAGGTCGTCGCAGACGCGGCCCTCCGGCTTGTAGGCGTTGCGGGCGATCTCCTGCCAGGGCGCGCCCCGGTGCTGGATTTCGCGCCGGGCCGCGACCGCCGCCTCCACCGACCGCACCCCGTTGCGCAGCCAGTCCGGGCGGACGGCGGACCAGACGTCGCGCACCACTTCCACGTAGGCGGCGCGGGTCTCCGGCGACGAGCGCAGCCGGGCCAGGCGAGCCCTCATCGCCACCCTGTCCTCCGGCGTCTCCGAGGCGAGGCGCAGCTCCAGCGGCGCGGTGGTGCAGAGGCTCTCCAGCCGGCCCAGCAGCTCATCCGCGTCGAGGGAGAAGAGCAGCCCGCCATGGTGGGCGAGGATGGTCACCTCCATCGAACCGCTGCACTCCGTCGTCTCCTCCGTCCCCCAGAACGTGCGCACCCGCTCGAGGAGCTGGGGCGATGCCGCGTAGATCTCGCCCAGGGTGGCGTGATCGCGGCGGAAGTCGGGCCGGAAGGCGGCGTGGAGGACCCAGTCCAGCTCCGACGCTACCGAACCACCCACCACGACGCTCGGAGAGGGCGGCCCGGACGTGGTCGGATCGTGGTAGAACGGCATAGCCACATAACTATATCAGGATCATGCTTGACATGTCGATCAAGTTATGCCAAGATTCCGATATGGCTATGAACCCATGGATCACTCACCAGGCGTCCGACGCCCGGATCGACGACCTCCGCCGCGCGGCGAATCTCGACCGGCTCGCCCGAGACGCGGAGTGCTCGGAGCTGCGACTGCCCGGTCAGCCGCTGCCGGCCCGCCTCGCCGGAGAGTTGCTGCTGCGCGCCGGGCGCTCCCTGGCGGGGGAAGCCCGGGCACGCCAGTTCCTCAGCGCCCCTCGGGGCTAGCGGGCTGGGTGGGGCTGGCCCTCAGGCCTCCTCCCGCTCCGCCGAGACGTCCATCACCCGGGTGACCAGGCCCTCGAGGGAGACGTCGACACCGAGGTAGAGGCGCAGCCCGGCCTCGAGCAGGGTGGTCACGCTGGGGAGGTCCGCGTAGTCGGGGATGGTGCCCAGCGCCTCGCGCTGGCGATGCAGCGCCTCCTGGATCAGCCGGATGCCCCGGGTCGTGGCGTGGATGCGGATGACCCGGCGGTCGGGAGACGACCGGGCCGACCCGACCAGGCCCCGGGCGGTCAGGTCGCGGACGAGCGTCGACACCCGGGTGTCGGGGCACTCCAGGAGGTCGGCGAGGTCGCCCTGGACGACCCCCTGCGGACCGGCGGCGCCCACCTCCAGGAGCAGGTGGTACGAGAGGGCGCTGAGGTCGTACTCGGCGAGCGAATGGGCCATCAGCAGCTGGGCGTGCCGGAATCCCCGCCGGAGCGCCGCCGCCAGCCTCAGCTCCTCGAGGCGGCGGTCGGCGGTGCCCAGTCCCACCTCGCGCGCCGCGCTCACAGTGGCACCAACTCTAGCGCGACCCGCGGGCGCGCATCGGGATCAGGATGCGGTCAGCTGGATCTGGCATCCCGCCCCGGCGGGGACGGTGAGCGAGAGCCGGGCAGAGGCCGCATCCCAGGTCGAGGTCGCCCCGCAGGTCGTGCTCACCGACGGGGTTCCCAGCGTGTAGCTGGACCACGCCACCTCGACCGTGCCCGGACCGTGGTCGGCGGCCACGGTGACCGCCAGGCCGCCCGTCACCCCGGCACCCGCAACCGCGGACACCCCGCTCGGCGCGGCGGCCAGGTAGGGCCGGGCCAGCTCGCGGAGCAGGGTCATGTCGATGCTCGTTCCGGCTGCGTTGCGCACGTCCCAGGGTCCATCGGCCCGCCACTGCCACCACGCCCAGCCGGCGTCGTTCTCGGCGAAGGACTGGAGGGCGTCGGCGATCCATTCACTGGCATCAGGAGAGGTGGTGTCGATGCCGAACTCGCCCACCCACATCGCCGCCGGCAGCTGACCCGCCTCGCGGGCCAGCTCGCCGACGTGGGTGTCGAGCGCCTGGGGGTTGCCGTTGAAGGCGGGCGGGAAGAGGACGCCGGTGTAGACGTGCACCGCGTAGACGAGATCGGGGGCGGCCAGCGGCACCACGCTGGTGGGGAGATCGCCGAGGGCGTCGTTCTCGATCAGGAAGAGGTGATTCGGATCGACGGACCCGATCGCGGTGATGGCGCGCGCGTAGAAGGGGAAGAGGTCGTCCTTGTCGAAGCGCAGCGGCAGCAGGGGGAAGGCGTGCGGCTCGTTGATGATGTCGTAGCCGGCGACGCCGCTGTCGTCGCGGAAGCGGGTGGCGACGAACTGCCAGGTGCGCAGGTATTGATTCTGCCAGTCGGAGGTCAGCCAGAAGTACGCGGTCGAGGCGTTGATGGCGGGGGACAGCAGGCGGGTCACCGACGGCATCTGGCCCCACTCGATGTCGGGCACCCAGGAGAGCGTCGCCCAGGCCGGCGCCCCCGAGCCGCCGAACTCGGGGCTCCAGCCCAGGAAGTGCATGTCCAGGACGACGTAGATGTCGTGGGCGTTGAGCAGCGCCACCGCGCTGGCGACGCTGTCCAGGTAGGAGGTGCTGAAGACGCCGCGCTCCGGCTCGAGTTGCGACCAGGCGATGGGCAGCCGGACCACGTCGAATCCCGACTCCTCCATGAGGGTCGCGTCGGTGGCATCCAGGGGTGCGGGGGCGATCGTCGATTCGAGCAGCGCGTCGTCGTTGAAGCCGTGGAGGGTGACGGCTCGCCCTGACGAGTCGACGATACGGCCGTCCGCCGTCGACAGCCAGGGAAGCCCCGGCTCCGCCACCGGTCGGGGACCGGGGTTGGGGACCACGGCGGAGAGGGCGGGCACGGGCAGGACCAGCCAGACGGCGAAGGCGATCACCACGAGCAGTGAGAGGAGGCGCCCCCGCGGAGCTCCGCCCCGCTCTCCCCTCCGGGGACCCGGGGGCCTATCCCACCGGGCGACGCGAGCGGCCCGGCGCCGGCGGCGGCCTGACGCCGCGCTGCTCATCCGGGTTCAGTCCGCGCTTGCACTGGACATGGTGGATCGAACCGCATGCTACCGGGTCGCTCCGCGGGACCTCGGCGGACCACTCCAAGCGGGCACCGCACGGGGCTGCGCTCCCGGCGGCGAGGCCAACCCCCCACCGCCGGGAGAGAATGAGCACCACCTTGCGGAGGAACCGCGATTGTACAACAATACAACATCGTGGTCACGGTTCTCCGCCGGTTGGGGACGGTCTCCACCGTTCAGGCCCTCGAGGAGGACCTGCAACGGCGCATCCTGGACGGCGAGTTCCAGCCGGGCGAGCACCTGCGTGAGATCGAGCTGGCCCGTCAGTACGACGTCGGCCGGAACACGCTGCGGGCGGCCTTCGACGGGCTGGCCCGGCGCGGTCTCCTGGTCAAGTCGCGCAACCGCGGTGTCTTCGTGCGCGTGCTCACCCCCCGGGACCTCGCCGAGGTCTACGAGCTGCGCGCGGCGATCGAGGTCCAGGCCGGTCGCAACCTGGCGACGCGGCGGTCGGTCCCCGAGGAGGCCCGTCTTGCCCTGGCGGCGGAGCGCCAGCTCACCAACGACTCGGCACGGCGCGACCTCGTGGAGGCCGACCTCGCCTTCCATCGAGCCATCGTCGACGGGGCCGGCAACAGCCGGCTGGCCGCCGTCCACCGGGACATCGCGGCGGAGATCCGGCTCTCCCTGGCCCAGCTGATGGAGACGGCGTACGCGACCGTGGAGCAGCTGACCGACGAGCACGCCGAGGTGCTCCGGGCCGTTGAGTCCGGGAAGCCGTCCGCGACCGAGACGGTGATCCGGCACCACCTGGAGGCGGCCACCGCCTGGCTCGTCAGCCGGGGTGGGAGCCCCGGGGACGAGGCGCCCGTCGCCTGACGGTCAGGCGGCGCGGCGCAGGGCGGCGACGGAGCGCGATGCCCGCTCGGCGAGCGCGGACGCGGCCCGCGCGGCGAGACGGCCCCCGCCCCCGAGCCAGTTCGAGGACTCTCCGGTGATCCGGGCGACGCGCCCGCTGCAGGCGGGGCAGACGCCCTCGTTGATGCCGAAGCCGTCGCGCGCCCGGATCGCCGAGCCGCAGGCGCGGCACCAGCGCCCCGACGCGTCCTCCCAGGACGCGCCCGGAACTCCCCCTACGTCAAACCTCAACATGATGGGCCTCCTTGCCTTGGGTTGTGGCCATGTAGGATTGTAGCACAAGTCCCGGGAGAGCCTGGGCCATTGGGCTCTACGCCGCCGCGGAACGCGCTCCGGCCCCGCCTGGCCCTTGGCCACTGTCGGGTCCCCTGCCGCGGTGAGACGCTAGCCCCGCATGCGAGCGTCAACCGTGGGGAAGGGACAGGACCGATGAGAGGACCCGTCGGAAAGATGGTGCTCGTGCTGAGCGCGTGTGGCTCCGTGATCAGCGCGCTGGTGATCCGCCGCTGGGGCAGGCGGGGAGCGCTCGTGGTCGAGGCGGCGACCACGGGGCTGGTGGTCCGGGATGCGGCCCTGATCGCCGGCGGCGCGCCCGGGAGGCTGCGCCGGGTCCCGGCACTCCTGCTCTGGCTCGAGCTGGGAGCCGGCATCGCCGCCAGCGCACTGGGGCTGCGACCCGTTCTGCGGCGGGCACCCAGCGGCCCGCCACCGGGCGAGGACCGGCTCGAGGTCGGGCGCGTCGCCGCGGTCTGGACCCTCTTCGCGCTCCACACCGTGCGCTTCTGGCTCTACCTCCAGCCCGACCGGGGTCGCCGTCCGTAGGGATGGCGCGGCGGCTGAGGGTGGGCCGCGACGTCAGCGCCGCCGGGCGAGCTGCGGCATGTTCACGTAGTCGGTGAAGCCGATCACGTTCCCCCAGGGATCCTTGATCTCGACCACCCATCCAGTCGTGATCTCGCGAGCCGGAGCGTCGACCTGACGAGCCACCTCCCGAGCGTCGGGCACTTCGAGCCAGAGACGAGGCGGTGCCCACTCCTCACGGGCGACGACGAGCCCCGGCTCCTCGGCGCCGAGGCGGTAGAGGATCATGCCGGCGTCGGGGCTCTCGAGCTTGGGGGTCAGTCCGAGGAAGCCTCCGTAGTGATCCCGGGCGCGCTGCAGATCGTCCACCGCGACCAGCACGTTGTCGACGCCGAGCACCTCGATCATTGCCGTCTCCTTCGAGAATGTGCAAAGGCCGAGAGCTCCTCCCGCTCGGCCTTCGGGATCGTCATCCAGCGCACCCCGCGCACCGCGCCCTCCAGGGCGAGCAGGGAGCTGGCGCAGTCGCGTTCGGGATTGATCCGCTGGATGCGTCTCCAGGCAGCCCGCGCCCCCAACCGGCGCAGGTCTTCGGCGGTCGGGATGCCCGCCGCGCGCAGCTCACCGGCCAGGACCGCACCGATGTTCACCGTGTCTTCCAGCCGTGTCATCAGCGTGCCCACTCCTCGAGGCCGAAGAGGCTGACGGCATCCGTGAGGGCATCGGCCAGTGCCTTCAGCCGGGCGGGAGGCTCGGTGGCGGTGCGCAGCCGCACCGGTCCGGCGAGCGGCGCACGTTCCAGCGTCCGCAGCCCCAGTGCGCTCAGGGCCACCTCACGCCGGCGGTGATCCGTGGCGCAGGGGCCGCGAACCACCAGGCCACGCGCGGCGATGCGGTCGACCAGCTGCCCCAACGTCGCCGGGTGCAGGGTCAGCCGGGAGCGCAGCTCGGCCAGGGTCACCGGCTGCATCTCCGCGATGATCCGGAGCACTCCCAGCTGGGCCCCGGTGATTCCATGCTCCGTCTCCAGCCAGCGGTTGAACTGGGCGAAGGCACGGTCCATCCGCACCCAGGCTCTGATCGCGTCCAGGCCCTCCTGCACTGGCATATCTTATGTACTACATATGATTGTTGGCAACTTCGGCGGGGTTTGACGGACGCGTCGGCACACCGCCCCGTCCGTCCGGCGAGGAATAGGCTGGACTCGGCATGGCCACGCAGGCACCCGCCTCCCCACCGCCCTCCCTGCCCCGAACGCTGGAGATCGACGGCATGCACTGCGCCTCCTGCGTCGCCCGGGTGGAGAAGGCGCTGACCGAGGTGCCGGGGGTGCAGAGCGCGAGTGTCAACCTCGCCACCGAGCGGGCCGAGGTCGTCGCCGCCCCCGATGTCGCCGCCGCCACTCTCGAGGAGGCGGTCCGCCGGGCCGGCTATCAGGCTCACGCCGCCCCCGGGGGGCGGACCCCCGAGACCACCGCGATCGGCGCCGCGGAGGCCGGGGACGGCCGCCGGGCCCGCCGCCGCGCCGCCCTCCGGGTCCGCCGGGCTCAGCTCGCGGTCGGGGTGGTGCTGAGCGCGGCCA
>Ga0326727_10003727_pt1 | contig 47971 bp, 39 predicted proteins | sample MB2enrmetagenome_FD_207643 | JGI IMG/M metagenome (GOLD analysis project Ga0326727, IMG submission 207643) | Lab enriched peat soil microbial communities from McLean, Ithaca, NY, United States - MB29MY | ecosystem: Environmental > Terrestrial > Soil > Wetlands > Peat | place: USA: New York... | reverse complement strand
CATGTCCGGCGGGCTCGACGGTCTGCAACGAGACGGTCACGGCGGGGAACAACTACCTGACGCAACTGGACCTGAGCGTAGACGGCTTCATGCTGCAAGGAACGCCGCCGCCGGCCAAGTGGTTTGGCCAGTATTTCGGCTTCGGGGACTACTCGGCGTGGCCGGGCGTGCGCCTGGGGGGCGTAGCGGCGACAGCCACCCGGCAGGTCTACATCGGTTTCTCCCTTGCGAGCGTGGCGAACGCAGCGAAGGTGACTGCGGTCGTGACCGCTCCCGACGGAACAACGGTGTCGACCACCTGTCTGGCGTCGCCTTGCGCGGTCACGGTGCCCCGCGCAGATGCTCCGGCCTATTGGATTCAACTGCAATACCAGTCGGTGGGCGGAGCTGTGCTGGCGCTATCCAGCCAGCCGGTGATGGAATCTGAGTAACCGGTTCGGGGTTCCCACAGGAGGCGGCCGCTGGCGGGGGCGCCGCGGCCGCCTCGGCAGCGGAAGCCCGGCAGGCGGGATCCGCTTCGGCGTGCCTCGCACGGCGGCGCCCAACCGGGCGAAGGCCGGACCGATCGTGACAATTGCGATGCTCCAGATGGCCAGGTTGAATCTCCCGGAGTTGACCCATTCACCCATCCAGTCCGGCCTCCAGCACGCTGGCGCTCCGGGCCGCTGTCCTGCGATGCGCCTTCCTTGCATGGAAGCGCGAGCGGGGAGGGCTGGAACTGTATCTCGTGATGTCGAAGACGGCCGTTCCCGAGGGAGCAATGCAACTCGCCACAGTGCGACTCCCAGGATCCGAAAAACGGTCGAGTGCATACCGCCAAAAACCCGCGGGCCCAAACTTCGAGTTCCGATTGACGTGGTATGCCCGGTAGCGTCCAGATAGCTCTCGCTGTACCTTCCGGCGGGCCTGGGGCCGGAAGTCACCGCTCCGGATCGGCGGCATGCAAGGCAAGTTCGCGTGCCAGGCTGGTCACCTGCCGCTGCAGCTCGCGGATCCGCGAGAATAGCAGCAGGAGAACAAAGCCGAAGCCGACCAGGCTGAAATAGAACAGCAGATCGACGCCGCGACCGACGCCCAGATGGTTGGCGATCACGGTTGTGAGACCTGGGTTCGCGATGAACCCCACCCCTACCCCGACGAACAGCAGCACCAGCATCCGATCCCACAGCCGGGACCGCAGCCTGGCAAAGTAGATCGTGGCGAATAGAAGAATGGCGGCCATCGCTGGGCGCTTACATCCGGCCTATCCCCCTAGAGACTGTAATATCTCGCGCCTAGCCCGGGCGAGCCGGTGCGTAGAGCGCCGCGGCGGGTACAACCATGTGCGCTGGCGTAATGTCCACCAAGTCTCTGAACGCTAGGCTACGCTGGAACCACTGCCTCGATCGGCGCCCGAGCTGTCGCGCTCTGGATTGACTTCGCCATGGTGAAGATGGTCCACAAGACAATCCCGATCACGCTAGGAACGGCCAGCCCGGCTGCGGCACCGTCCGCTTCCCGTTCGACTCTTACGTCCGCGCGCTCACTCTATTCTCCAAAGTTCGAAGCTCTCGTCGGCGCCATTGCGAAAGGTCCAAAGCCAAGCGCCGAGAGCGTTGGTGTATAGGCCAGCGCCTTCGCCCGCGGTCCGCCCAAACCGGTACCGATGCGTGACCTTCTGCACCATACTCCGCTTCGGAAAGAGGCTCAGCCTCACGGCGCGGAAAATCGGCTTCGGTCCAACCGCCAGCAAGTCCCCCGGCTGCGGCTCACGCGCCCCGGGAACCACGACCTCCGCACCCGCCAGCGGGGCGTACCAGTAGGCGTCGAAATGTCCCTCACACCACACTTTTTCGCCGGCCAGCACGTGCGGCTGGATCAACTCCCGCATCGCGTCCCGCCCAAACTCCGCCCGCTCCATGTCTGCGCGCAGAATCAGGAGGGAGTAACCCAGTCCAGCGGCGATCGACACGATACCTAAGGCGCGGGCAACGCGCGCTGGAACGTCCTGTGCAAGGCGAAAGCAGATGAGAATCATCGCGGGCATGCACGGCAGCAGATACTTGATGGGAAGGTGCCCATAATAGGCGATGGGCAGCGGAATCAGCAGCCAGAGGACCGGGAACATCTGCCGTTGATCCCGGCTCCTCCACGCTTCCCAAACCAAATCGGTCAGCACGCAGCAGCCCGCCAGCGCCAATCCGAGTTGAAACTGGTGGCGCCACAGGGCGGCGCCACTTGCCGCTAACACCGTTAAAGCCAGACGGCGCGGACCGGTCCTCCAACGCGAAAAAGCCCAGCAAGCCGCAAGAGGCAGCGGGAAACACAGATAGAGCGCGTAGGAGCGAAGATTGGGTTTGATGTTTCCGACGCCCCTGAAGGCGGGCGGAGGATTCAGCAGTACGCCGCTCTCCCGCGTAGCTAGAATCACTGCCAACAAAACGCAGCCACCGCCAAGAACGGGAAGCCAAAGCCGCCAGCACTTCCGAACTTGAACGAGTATTTCTTGTGGTTTCACGCTTTCGAGGAGGAAGAACGCGCCGAGTGGCAGAAGCAGCGCCAGATGCGGTCTCGCGATCCCCGCCAATCCCAGCGCGAGCGCCGCCAGCAAACCTTGGTGCCATTTCCGCTCGCTCCTCCACGCCGCCAAGCGCTCGATGCCAGCCAACCCTACCGCCAGTGCCACCACGTCCGGCATCGCCGTGCTCGCCATCGGCAAAAACGGAGGAACGGCCACCATCAGCAAGCTGCCGGCCGTTGCGTGTCCTCCGCTCCAACCCATGCGAAGGATAAGGGCAGACATCGAGAGGACTGCAATCCAGGCGAAAACCAATTGCGTAAGATGCGCCACCCACTCCGCACCGCCGCTCATGATCGTAGGCACCAGGAGGTAGCCCATCAGCGTGTTTCCGACCGTAATCGAATACGCCTTGGTGCAGGCGGGAAACAGATTCCAGCAGACGTCGAAATTCATGGGATGCAGCGGACTCCTGAGGATCTGCCGCGCCATATTAAGATACTCGGGATCGTCGACGGTGAAAGGCTTGTTGAGGAAGGGAGCCAAACAAACGGTGGCTAGCAGCGCCGCTGGGCACGCGCTGGCAATCACGCTTCTACCAAGGATCCGCCCGCTGTTTCCGGGCACTCCGTTCTCTGTCGCTGGGGTCATGGGTCAGGATCCAATGCGTTCAGGATGACGTGTGAATAACATATCGGCGTAATCTGAGCCGCTCAGTCCAGAGGGGACTCCTGGGAGAACTTGTCCCTTGGGACCGACTGTAAAGCAGGCGAAGCCTCGGATACGCATGAACTCGAGCAGGTCCGGCGGGCTGAAGCCCAGCTCGAGCATCGCTTCGGGCGCATACTCAAGCACGATCGCCACATCGGGATTTCGATTTAAGGTGGCCTTCATCCCATTGCAGACCGCCTGCTCGTAACCCTGAACATCGATCTTGATGAAGGACACGGGGCCCGGATGGCGCTCCACAAAGCTATCCACGCTCACCATCGGCACAGTTACTCCGGATACTGCTCCCTCCCCGCGTTGAAAGGCTTCCGTAATAACCCGGTGATCGGCCGGATGGCCGGCATTGAGCCAGAGCTGAACCTCGCCGTCGGCCGCTCCTACTGCGCAATGCATGGGCACCACCCTGCCGCCGTATCGGGAGCGCGAAGCCGCCCGCTGCAGCATCCCGTAGTTGGCTGCCTCCGGCTCAAAGGCATACACCCGACGGTCCCCATCGATGGCCCGCGCCAGAACCGACGCGGTATAGCCGATGTTCGCGCCCACATCCAGCGCGTTTCCGCCGCGGATCAACCATGGTTGCGCACGCAGCAAATCTTGCAGATGATCTTCGTAACGCTTATATAGGAAATAGGCCGACGCGAACAATCCCCGGCCAAATGACGTTTCCAGAATCCCGGAGCGCCGCACCACTTGGTATATACGCAAGAGCACCGAAAACGCGCAGGGACTTCCCCAGACGTTTGACCTCTCCCTCAAGTTTTGTATAATACCATGGAACGAAACTGTCCGCAGGCATCCCGTGCAGGCGAAGGCGTTAGGTCGCGGCAGGACGCACCGAGTTTTTAACTGCCAGTTTAGGACCGAGGGTTTATCTTGGAAGTCCCATCACGTGAAGGCGGAGTCTGGGGCGTGGACGCTCTGCGTGCGCGGCGCTCTGCGCGCAAAGCCTTGCAAAACCGGATCGCGCCACAGCGCGAACGTTGGGTTCGGAAGAACCGGTACTACTACGGCGCCATCCAGCGCCTTCTTCGCTTTATCGTCGAGCCGCACAAGCGCGTCTTAGAACTGGGATGCCAGACGGGCCACCTGATTTCGGCGGTGGAGCCGTCCGTCGGAGTCGGGGTGGAAGCCAGCGAAAGCTTCGTGGCCATCGCCCGCAGGAACTATCCCAAACTTGAATTCAGTTGCGCCGACCCGGAAGACGCTTCTTTTGACGAGAAGTTCGATTATGTGATCGCAAACCATATCTTCGACACGGAAGACATGCAGACCAGTTTCGAACGCATTCGCACCCATTGCACCGCCCAGACCAGAGTCCTCGTAATCAACTACAACCAGTTGTGGGAGCCTATCCTGGAATTGGCCGGCAAGATCGGGCTGCGTTCTCCCTGTGCCGAACCGAATTGGGTCAGCGACACCGATGTCCGCGGATTTCTCTTCCTGTCCGGCTTCCGCCATCTCCGCACGCATCGCATCTTGCTTTTCCCGAAATATGTTCCGCTGCTTTCCGCCTTTCTGAATGACTTCGTCGCCAAACTTCCCGGACTGCGCCGCCTCTGCATGATCCAGGTTATCGTCGCCCGTCCCGAACCGCACGCCGTAAACGAAAGCGAAACCTCCGTGTCCGTTATCGTGCCCTGCCGCAACGAACACGGCAACGTACAGGCCGCCGTGGAGCGCATTCCCGAAATGGGGAGGCACACCGAAATTATCTTCTGTGACGACCGATCGACGGATGGCACGGCCGATGAGGTTCGCCGCATGCAAGCATTGTACGCGTGGAGGGATATCCGGCTTGTTGACGGCCCGGGGATTTGTAAAGCTGAAAATGTCTGGACCGGTTTTCGCGCCGCCTCGGGCGACGTTCTCATGATCCTCGATGCGGATCTTACCGTCATGCCAGAAGAGTTGCCGTTCTTTCTTCGCGCTCTGGTGCGCGGGCGGGGTGAGTTTATCAATGGCAGCCGCCTGGTGTACCCGATTCCCAAAACGGCCATGAAGTTCTTCAATCGTCTTGGTAACAAGGTCTTCGGCGTCGTGTTCTCATATCTTCTTAACCAGCGTTTCAAAGACACTCTATGTGGCACTAAGGCTCTCTGGCGGAGAGACTGGCTGCGTATTGAAAAGAATCTCGGCACTTGGGGGATGCGGGACCTATGGGGCGATTATGAACTGATTCTGGGCGCGTCCCGGTTACACCTGGAGGTCACCGAGGTTCCCGTTCATTACCAGGAGCGGATTTTCGGAGTTACGAAGATGACCCGCGTGATTGCCAATGGGATGCGAATGCTCCGAATCTGCCGGGGCGCGTGGAGAAGGCTTCACGGATAAGCCTCGCCAGGCCGCCCTTGAGGTCCTTGCGGGGGGTACCGGCCACGGACGTTACTTATGCTGCGCTTTTTCAACTCGCTGTTGGCGCATCCAATCACTAGAGGAATGGATATGGACGACCCGCGCACCACCGACTTGCGCCTTCAGGTCATTCGCTCAAAGCCATTCCTGCGAAAGATCTACGACGAGTGGTACGGCATGATTCGGTCGCGAATCCCGGCTGGCGAAGGCGGGATTGTGGAGCTGGGTTCCGGACCCGGTTATTTGAATCGTCTTATTCCCTGGCTCGTCCGCTCCGAGGTGTTTCTCTGTCACAACGTGGACTTGGTGGCCGATGCCCGCAGGCTCCCCTTCGCGACCCGTTCGCTGAAAGCGATCGTGATGACGGATGTATTCCATCACATTCCGGATGTGGAGGCCTTTCTACGGGAAGCCGGGCGCTGCCTGCGGCCCGGTGGACGAATTGTCATGGTCGAACCCTGGGTGACAGCCTGGGCCGAATTCGTTTTCGGCAAACTTCACCGCGAACCGTTTCAGCCTGACGCCGAGGAATGGCAAATTCATTCCACTGGGCCGCTCTCCGGCGCCAACGGCGCCCTGGCGTGGATAGTTTTGGTGCGGGACCGCGCCCGCTTCCTGACCCAGTTTCCTTCGTTGCGCATCGAGGAGATCCGGCCGATCATGCCCTTCACCTATCTGGTCTCGGGCGGCATCACTTTGCGCAGTCTGATGCCAGGCTTCTCGTACTTCGCTTGGCGCGGACTCGAACGCGCGCTGGATCCCTGGCGCGACCGCCTTGCCATGTTCGCCGTAATCGATCTGCTTCGTGTCTGACTCCCAGGCGCGGCCGAATCGGCGGCGGCCCGCGCCACTATAGCGGAGCCGACGCTGCTGACGGGCCCACCAAACTCGACCCAGCCGCGATTGCCGAAGGGCCCGTTTCGCATCGATGGCGCCGTGGATTCGGCGTCGTTACGCATCATCCTGGAGTGTCTGCTCGGATGATCACAGTTCCGGCAGGCGCTCAGATCCGGATCGCGGCCGGCGTCGCCGATCTCCGGCGCCCGTCCCAACGCCCGCGCTCTCGCGGCTTCGCCACCTCCACTCACTCCCGCCGGCGCCTCTTCATTTCAGATGAAGCATGCTCAACGCCTGCTCCCGGCCCACGGGCGCCAGCGGCGCGGGCGCCGGCTCGGGAACGAAGTAGAAGCGGATGCTCTTGCCCACCGGACGCCACGAATAGGGCGCCAGCCACGCGTACCGTTCCGGGGTAAGCACCAGGAGCTGGATACTCACGGCGACCCAGCCGGATACCGTTCGGTCGGCGGGTAACGCGCGGGTGTCGAAACCGTACGCTTGCGGTCTGGTCATGCCCCAGTAGGCTTCCCAGAGTGGGCTGGCGTGAACGCGCCGCGCCTCCCGCTGGAGCCGGTACAGATCCTGGCCCCAGTCCAGATCGGAATCCGCCAGAATCCTCTCCGGATGCCCGCCGGCCAGTTCGTTGAAGTAAGCCAGGTAATCGGGATGCGCGTAAGCGCTCTCGGCGGCCAGCCAGAACAGAAGCCCGGCCACCACCGCGCGGGCCGCCGCGGTGAGACGGGGGCTGTGCCACAGGCTTCTGATCGCCAGACCCGAAGCGATGCACAACAGCGGGTAGGCCGCCAGCAGATATCGCGTTCCGATATTCCAGTGCGTGGGAAGGCAAACCAGGAAGACGACCAGCGCAAAACCCGCGGGATAGCACCACTCGACGTCGCCCCCCCGCGCCACGACACGAATTGCCAACAGCAGGCCGATTCCGCAGAGAATCAGAAACGGCAGCGGCGCTTTCACCAGGAAGGCGACGGGAAAATAGAGGAGCCAGCCGCCTGCCTTCACCTTTCCAAGGAAGTACTGAGGGCGGGTCGGCTCGCCTTCAAAAATGAGCAGATCGCCGAATCCACGAATCATGTTGCCGCCGGGGATCGGAACATCCAAGGCTTTGGAGATCGCCCGGCCGGGCAGGGAATGTTGGTCCAGCCGCGCCTGGTACCTGCGAACGGTTTTGGCCTGGGAAAGCGGCTCGCTCTGAAAACGGTAGCCCGCCCAAATCAACAGAAATGCGCCGAGCCCTACCAACAGAGTCTGCCCCAGGCGGAACCGAACCGCCTCGGACGGCCAGCCGCGGCGCATCCAGGCCTGGAATGCCAGCCACACCAGCGCGCATCCCACAAGCAACGGCACCGCGGAGAGCTTCGCGAGCAGCGCCAACCCGAGACAGAAACCGGCTGCCAGGGCCCGCCACGGTGTGCGCCGCCGGCTCCAGCGCAGGAACATCCAAAGGCTCAACACGACCGTGCTGGCGCCCGCCATATCCGTAGTGACCAGCCCGGACAGGGCGAGCACCGCCGGCAGCAGGCTGAGTTCGAACAGGCAAAGCAGCCCGATCCATGGGCCAAATAGTTCCATGGACCAAAGGAACACCACGCCGCACATCAGGACGAAGAAGACCACGATGCCTGAGCGCGCTTTCGCCAAATCGGCCTGGAAGCGGCCCCTCGACGCAAAGATCGCGTTGCCCTCATCCCACTCGTCGGCCAGCCCCACCGATCGCGATCCATCCAGCCACAAGGGGAACGCCGCGGCCACCCGTCCCAACGGCGTGTGCTTGGTGTCACGGGTGTACGTGCCGCGGGACAGCCACTCCATGCCGGCCCCAATGTGATCGGGTTCGTCGATGGTGGCGCTGAATACCGACAGCGTCGACCAAACGCGCAGGACTCCGACCGCAGTCACCGCCAGCGCGAGGCCGGCCACCACTAGCCGAATGCGTTTTCCACGATCCACCATATGTCAAATCGGGAGATTCCACTTTTACCACATTTCGACTGGAGTGGCTCCCCGGCTGGGGCGTGGGCGCGAGCGCCGACCCATCCCACCTCCCCCGCTTCCGCGGTCTCGTCACTTCCACCCGCGCCGTCTCCTGCAAGCCGATCACATCCACCTTCGCGCTGCGGTCCGAAGGCGTGGCGTCCGGTTGCAGAATTGCGTAGTCCAGCGGACGCGAGTAGCGCGCCAGCGACCGGGCATCCCACGGCAACTCCGCTTCGCTGAGGCTCACGGCGTTGCGACGCCACTCGAAGCCATTGATCGTCATAGCTGGGCTTTCCGCCGGAAGGAAGGGTAGGCCTGACTTGGTCTTGAAATGCAATGGGGTTGGGCCACGGCCGGTGGTGGCGCGTTCAAAGCTTTCGAAGCCGAGCTTAACCACGATGGGGTCCTGCCGCTTCGAACGGGAACGGTTTGACAAGGTTCGCCGGAGACAGCGTGAATCGCCCCGCACCCGGCAGTGGCCGCCCAATCAGTGCCCCGCCCGCCCCCGCACCGTAGACGCGTTCAATCCACACGCCGCTTCCCGGCGGCTGGCGCGGCGGTCCCACCAAACCGCCAATGCGAATACCTGACGAGTGTGATCGGGGGGGTTGGCCGGACAGGAGCGCCAAGGCTGCCTCCACGGGCGAAGTCCGGCACTCAGAATCCGCTACGGCGTGCCCCGCACGGCGATGCCGACCTGGGCCAGGGTCAGACCGATCATAACTATCACGGTGATCCAGGTGGCCAGGTTGAACCACCGCGAGTTGACCCATTCCCCCATCAAGTCCGATTTATTGATCAGGATGACCATGAAGATCAGGACCAGCGGCAGCAGCACGCCGTTCAGAACCTGCGAGAGCAGGATCATGCGCACCAGCGGGAAGTTCGGGATCAGCACCACGCCGGCGCCCACCACGATGAGCGCGGTGTAGAGAAAGTAGAAAATGGGGGCCTCGCGCAGGCGCCGGTTGACGCCCGCCTCGAATCCCAGCCCTTCGCACACCGAGTAGGCGGTGGAGAGCGGCAGGATGCACGCCGCGAAGATCGAGGCGTTGAAGAGCCCGGCGCTGAACAGCAGGAAAGCGTACTGTCCAAAGGGCTTCAGCGCCAGGGCGGCCTCTTTGGCGTCCTGGATGTCCTTCGGCGCCACGCTGTAGATGGCGCCCGCGCAGGCCACGATGATGAAGAAGGCGATCACGTCGGTCATGATGCAGCCCACCACCACCTCCACGCGCGACGCCGCGTATTCCTTCGCGGTGACGCCCTTCTCGACCACCGCGGATTGCAGGTAGAACTGCATCCACGGCGCGATGGTGGTTCCCACCATGCCGATCAGCATGTAGATGTAGCCGGAATCGAACAGCAGAACCGGCTTCACGCTGTAGATAGCCGCCTCTTTCCAGTCCGGGTTCACGAGGAAGCCGGAAATCATGTAAGTCACGTACAGAACGCACGAGAACAGAAAGATCTTCTCGACGCTGCGGTAATTCCCCTTGACCACCAGGAACCAGACCGCAATGGCCGACAAGGGCACCGAGGCGTAGCGGCTTATGTGAAAGAGCTCGAGCGAACTGGCCACGCCCGCGAACTCGGCCATCACGTTGGTCAGGTTGACCAGCACCAGCAGCGCCATCATGACAAACGTGATGCGCAGGCCGAACTCCTCGCGTATGAGGTCGGCGAGGCCCTTGCCGGTCACCGCGCCCATGCGCGAGCACATTTCCTGGGCGATGATCAGCGCCACGGTGATGGGAAGCAGAGTCCAAAGCGGCAGGTACCCGTACTTGGCCCCGGCGGCGGAATAAGTGTAGATACCGCCGGAATCGTTGTCGACCATGGCGGTGATGAAGCCCGGCCCGATCACCGCGAAGAAGATCAGCACGTGGTAGCGGAAACGGCTGAGGAATTTCCGCATCCGCTATTTCCGCCTCAATATGGAGATGATGTCGTCGGCCGTGATCACGCCGGCGAGTTTGCCGTCTTCGTCCACCACGGGCAAAGTCAGCAGGTTGTACTTGTCGAACAATTCGGTGATGCGGTTCTGCGGCTCGTCTACGCCGGCCTGAATCAGCGTGTCCGCCGCCAGGCCGCGCAGCCTGGCATCGCCCTCCGCCAGGAAAAGGCGGGCCAGCGGCACGGCTGCGACCAGGCGCTCCTCGCCATCGATGAGATACAGCGTGTTCAACCCGTCCAGCAGATCCTCGTTGCCTTTGAGCGCCGCCATGGCGTCGTTGACCGAGGCATTTTCGTAAAGCGACACGAACTCCGTGTTCATCAATCCTCCGGCCGTGTCCTCTTCGAACTCGAGCAGTTCGCGGACTTCGGTCTTGGGCTCCGAATCCATTTCCTCAAGGATCTCTTCCGAGGCCCCGGCTTCCAGTTCGGAGAGGATGTCGGCGGCCTCGTCCGGCGCCATCTCCTCGACGATGTCGGCGGCCTTCTCCGGTTCCATGGCTTCCAGGATGCGGGCCTGCATCTTGGGATCCTCCACCTCCGACAGCGTGTCGGCGGCCACTTCGCTGTCGATGGTTTCGAAGATGGCCCCGCGTTCGGCCGGGCTGAGATCCTCGACAATGTCCGCCAGGTCGGCGGGATGGATCCCCTCGAGTTGCCGGTACGAGATATTCAGCCGCAGGCGCCGCAGGGGGTCGGGTTCGATCACGTTGGCGAACTCCCAGCGGATGGAATTCGGAGGAATCCGCTCCTGCAGCCGGCGAATCCACCGTGGGGGCAGGACGCCCTGCAGCAAGCGCCGGAAAACGCTGCGCAGACCCACGTCCACCTCCAGGATCGCGAGCGAGTCCCGCGCCTCGCCGGGCTGGATTTCGAAGGTGACGTCGTTCACCCGCACCACCTTGCGTCCGGTGACGTCGATGATCTGCTGGTCGAGGAGGTCGCGCCCGATCCGCAACATGTACTCGTCGTCGTGGTAGGGTGTGAGGACCTCGTCGCCCAGTGAAAGCCCCTTGTCGAGCGAGATGGCACGAACCTGGTCGTGGCGGATGGTCAGCCAGGTGAGGCCGCCGGTCACCAGGAATCGGTCGATCCGCGAGGGGTGGACCAGGGGCACCAGCGCGGCATCCTTTACCCTGCCGATGCGGCGGCCCTTGAGGTCCAGGACCGGCATGCCCAGCAGTTCGCTGAAGTACAGGAAGTTCTCCGCCATCCGAACGCCCCTCGCGCCAGACACGGAGAGCGCCACCGGGCCGGCCTTCGACGACAACCCGGGTGGTACGACGACAGTTATCCCGCGATACGCTCTACACTGTTCTTCCGACGCCAATTCCAATATGGCGCATTCGTTTGGAAACCCGCAAGCAAAAAGTGCCGGGAATGCAGACGACGCTCCGCGATCCGCCGCGCGCGGTTCAGCGTGGGGTTCCGGGACAGATGCCCGCTAGGGCGTCTCGGCTTCCGCCGCCGGCGGCAGCTCTTCAGCCGGGAGGTCCGCGGGCGGGGACTCCGTTTCCGGTTCCGCCGCCGGCAGAGGACTTTCCGGCTGGCTGGCAGCGGTGCGGGTCGCCGGCCGGGCCGGTTGGCTCACCGGCGCATCCAGGGCCACCTCGCACTCGCAGCAATCGCTGCAACTCAGGCATCTCGCGCAGAGATGGTTGTCGCACGCATCCTTCGTGCAGCGGACGCAGATCCGGGTGGACTCTTCACCGCAAATACTACACGCAAAGGGCATAGAGAATCACTTCTTCCTGACCGGTTTGGATGGAGCGGCCGAAGGCGCCGTCACCAGACCGCGGCACCGTTGGGCCTCCCGATCCATCACCTTCAATTCCTGTTCACGAGCGTTCGCCAGGTTGACGATATAGCGCTCAAAGCGTTCACGGCTGGCGCTGTCCTGGGCTTCCAGCGCCGCCAGCGCCTGGGCGTCCGCCGGGGCCTGGTACTTGCGGATACCCTCCTGGAGCGACAACAGCATCACATCCAGGCTTTCGAGCCGGATGAACAGATCGATCGAAGAGGCCAGTTGCTCGGGGTTGCGGGCCAGATCCCGCGCGGCGGCGGCCAGCGTTTTCGCCTGTTCCTTGCACAACTGAAGCTGTTCGGCGTAAGTTTCCGACGCGCCCTGCTCCACCCACGCCCGCGCGTCGATCCGATCCAGCGCCGGCAGCAGCCGGCCGGCGTGCTCGCCGATCTCCTGCAACACCGGGGCTATGTCCCAGGCGGCTTCCAGCCCCGGCGCTGCGGACGGCGGCGGTTGGAGAGCTGCCTGTGGCGGCTGAGCGAGGGCCACCAGAACGGAGAGAATCGCTGCGGCGCAGGCGCGGTGCATACTCCATTCAATCTATCATGGGGAGGCTCGGCGATCCGGACGTTCCCGGACCGCGCCAATGCGCGGGTTGCGGGGAGAAATCAGTGTCCGCCGCTGCCGCTGCCGGACGAAGGTCCGGGGGGAGGCGCCGACGTCCCGGTGCTCGCACCGGTTCCGCTGCCACCCGTATTCTTGCCCTTGTCGCCCTGTGCGCCGCCCGCGGTTCCCGGCGCCCCGCCGCCGCTACCGGGCAGTCCGACTCCGCTGCCCCGCTGCGCCAGCACACGAATGGCATCCTCGGCGATGCGCATGGCCGCCCGCGCCAGGCCGCTGTGGTCCACCAGCTTGGAAATCAAGGGCTGCCCGCGGTACACGCGAATTGTGTCGCCGGGCTTGAGCATGGGTTCGGCGCCGGGCGCGGTCAGGTTGCGGACCTGCACCAAGCCGTCGTCCACGGCCACAACCGTCGTCCCGTCCTCGTCCTCCACATCCACTACGAACACGGTTCCGCGAACTGAAATCACCGCCGTGGGGGTCGTCACGCTGTTGTAATTGGGGCCGTTCAGGTGCTGGATGAAGACCTTAACTTTGCCGATGACGACGTTCAGCAAATCCTTGTAAGTGGGCGTCGGATTGTCGTGGAAGACGACTTTCGAATCGGGGAACACTTCGAACGTGCTGCCGTCGGCAACTTCGAAGCGGGCATAGCCGTCGTGCCCGGTGACGATCCATTCCTGGTGCTTCACGTCGTCGCCCACAAAGAGGGCTTGCGGCACGCCGCGCACCACCGAAACCTGACCGCTCTCGACGGTGACCCGGGCGAAACCATTTCTGATGGGCTGCGTCGAAACACACACGGCGGTTATGGCCGCCAGAAGCAGCATCCGCATGGTCCGCGAGAGCACAGAGTACCGGAGCATATTATCTATCAGGAGCCCGGAATCCAAACCCTGGCCCCTGTGCCAGGACGTTTCTAAGTCTAGCACTAAAGTTGCAGAGCAACTAGGGGACCAGGAAGCGGATATGCAGGCAAGCCACGTAATTTCAGCAGGTTGTTGGGTTCCCAGGGAATTGGAATTGGGTTAGAATGAAACCAGCCGTGTGTCATTTGGGAACAGCGCGTGCCGTTCGGTACACAGCCGTGATGCTGTTGGCCGTGGTGGCCGCCTTCGCCCAGGTGCGCACGCCGAATTGGCGGAAGGTGGGCGGTTCCGCGGTCGATTTGAACCTGGCATCGCCGGCCACCGGCGCCATGGAACGGGTGTGGTATTCCTCCGACGGCTCCACGTTGTATGCCCGCACGGCCGCCGGCGCACTCTACGCGACCACCGATTTCGACACCTGGCGGCCGGCTCCGGAGGCTCCCCAACCGCCTGACGAGAGCACGCCCGCTCCGGTGGTCCGCCTGCCCGAACCAGGCGCACGCGTGGTGACGGCGTTCCCGTACAACTCCCAGTTCGCTCTTGGCCGTCATCTCTCCCGCAGCGACGATGGCGGTTACTCCTGGACCAACCTGACCGCCTACAAGACGCAATCGGTGGTTGGAATCGGGCAGCGCAGCCTGGCTGTCTCCCCCACCAACCCGGACCAACTGGCGCTTGCCAACGACTATGGAGTCTGGCGCTCCATGGATGGCGGCCTTTCCTGGACAGGCTTGAATCAGGCGCTGCCCAACCTGGCCGTGCGGAGGATCCTCTCCACTCCCACCGGGACGGCGGGCTTGCGGGTGTTGGCGGACGGCATGGGGCCGCTCGAATTGCCGCCTGGCGGCAGCGTGTGGGAGCCTGCTCCCGGCGTGCGGATGGAGGAAGAAGCCCTTCTTACCCAGAGGTATTCGAGCCTCCTGGCAGCCGATATCAGCGCCGTCGCCACTTCCGGCGACACCCTGATGGCGGGCTCCGCCGACGGGCGAATCTGGTGGTCCCAGGATGGCGGCAAGACTATGAACCTCTCCGTTATGCCGCAGGGGATGGAGGTCCAGGCGGGCAACCGGATCGAGCGAATCTGGGTGGATTCTTCCCAGCCCCAGGTTGCCCTGGCCGCGCTCAGCGGCACAGGCCCACACGTACTGCGCACCACCAGCCGCGGCCTTTTCTGGGATGCGCTTGACTCGGCCAGCCTCCCAAACGGCCCGGTTTGGGCGATCACCGGCGACCGGGCCTCGGGAGCCGTGTATGTGGCTACCGATAAGGGTGTCTTCTACGGCCACACCGACCTGGAATACCCCGTGATCGCCGCCGTCGCCTGGCAGAATATCACCCCGGTTCCCATGCCGGTTGCCCGTGCCACGGATGTACGCCTCGATCCCGCCGGCGTTCAGCTTTACGTCGCCCTGGACGGGTATGGCGTGTACCGCGCTCCGGCCCCTCACCGCGCCGACGGCCTGCGAATTGTGAACGCCGCCGATTACAGCAACCGCGCGGCCGCACCCGGGTCGCTGCTCAGCGTAATCGGCGCTCCCGTGAGCAGCGCGCGCGGCGCCAATCTCGACTTCCCGGTGCTGCAGGTCCTCGACAGCGCGTCGCAGATTCAGGTCCCCTTCGAAGTGGCGGGGCCGAACGTCCTGCTGACGCTCGAAACCCCCAACGGACCCCAGATCCGCGGCATCGCGGTGCAGCCAGTCTCGCCGGCCCTTCTGACCGGAAGCGACGGGGAACCAGTGGTCGCCGACGCCGATACCGGGCTGGCGGTCGACAGCCGGAACCCGGCGCATTCCAACGCCCGTATCCAGATCATGGCCACCGGCTTGGGCAAGGTCCAGCCGGAGTGGCATACCGGGATTCCCGCGCCCGCCGACGACCCTCCTGAAGTGGTTGCCTCGGTGAAAGCTTTCCTGGACGGCAAGCCGGTGCCAGTCACCCGCGCCACCCTGGCCCCTCTGTTCATCGGTTTCTACGTGGTCGAAATCCAGCTCCCGCCCATCACCAACGCCGGCCCATCCGTGCTCCACATCAGCGCCGACGGGCAGGAGAGCAACCGGGTGCAGTTGGTGATAGAGCCGTAAGCGGTTTGGCCACCTTTCAGACCCGATTCCCCTGAAATTTGATACCATGTTTGGTTGGAGGGGGTGTAGTGTTTCTCATCACTCGTACGCAGCAGTTCGGTCCTGTGACCTTCCTTTGGGACGTAAAAGCACCGGATGTAGCGCGCGCCGCGCGTCCAGGACACTTCGTGATGGCTCGCATCGACGAGTATGGCGAGCGGATCCCGCTGACTGTTGCGGATTTCAACGTTGAGCAGGGCACCGTTACGGTGGTGGTTCAGGCTGTCGGCAAGACCACCTTTGAGATGATGGGCCTCCGTCAGGGCGATACCATCCTGGATTTCATCGGTCCTCTTGGTCTGCCCAGCCACATTCGGAAGCTGGAGGGGACGGTGGTGATGGTGGGCGGCGGCCTGGGTGTCGCTCCCGTCTATCCCCAGTTGCGAGAGTACAAGCTCACCGGAAACCGGACCATTTCCATCGTGGGCTTCCGCAGCAGGGACCTGATCTTCTGGGAAGACCGCTTCCGCGATGTCAGTGACGAACTGATCGTCACCACCGACGACGGCACTTACGGCCGCAAAGGCTTCGTGACCCATGCGCTGGCGGACGTGCTGAGCCGCGAGAGTGACGTTCGCGAAGTGGTCGCGATCGGCCCCATCCCCATGATGAAGGCCTGTTGTGAGGTCACGCGCCCGTTGGGCATTCCGACCGTGGTGAGCCTGAATTCCATCATGGTGGATGGCACCGGGATGTGCGGATCCTGCCGCGTCACGGTGGGCGGGAAGATGAAGTTCGCCTGCGTGGACGGCGCCGATTTCGATGGCCACCTGGTGAACTTCGACGAGCTGTCGCTGCGCCAGAAACGCTTCCAGCGGGAGGAACGGGCCGCCCTCGACCGCTATCGCGGCGAATCCGCCAGGATGGCCAGCCTGGCCGGTTCCGAGGGAGCCACGCTGGCCAGTGCGGTGCCGCTCTCGGCCGCCTGCCTCCCCGAGGCGGCTCCCGAGCATCCCGGCTCCCGCACCCCCAAGAACATCAAGACCATTCCGCCCGAGCGCGCGCCCATGCCCGCGCAGCCCGCCGAGGAGCGCGCCCACAATTTCCAGGAAGTGAACCTGGGCCTCGACCTGGCCGGGGCGTTGCACGAGGCCGACCGCTGCCTGCGCTGCAAGAAGCCGCGTTGCGTGCCGGGCTGCCCGGTGGGAATCGATATCCCCGGTTTCATCTCCGCCCTGGCGCGCAAAGACATCAAACAGTCATACCGGATTCTGAAAAGTTCCAACGCCCTGCCGGCGGTGTGCGGCCGCGTCTGCCCGCAGGAGTCGCAGTGCGAGGCCACCTGCGTGGTGAGCGCCAAGTTCCAGCCGGTGGCCATTGGGCGGTTGGAGCGATTCGTGGCGGATTGCGGCATGGGCCGCGGCTGGGATGAGATCCCGCCCGTGGTACCCGGCCAAAAGAAGGCGGCCATCATCGGCAGCGGACCCTCCGGCCTCGCCTGCGCCGGGGACCTGGCCCGCCACGGCGTGGCGGTCACCATCTTCGAGGCGCTGCACGTGGCGGGCGGCGTGCTGAAGTACGGCATCCCCGAATTCCGCCTGCCGGACGTGATCATCGACGCCGAAATCGACAACCTCAAGAAGATGGGCGTCGAGATCCGGCTGGACACCGTCATCGGCAAGCTGTTCACCATTCCCCAGCTCATGAACGGGATGGGCTACTCGACAGTTTTTGTGGGAACCGGCGCCGGATCGCCCAAATTCGCCGGCATCCCCGGGGAGGCCTTCAATGGCGTCTTCTCGGCCAACGAATTCCTGACCCGCGTGAACCTCATGCGCGGCCATCGCCAGCCTCTCTACGACACTCCCGTGGGGATGGGCAAACGCGTAGCGGTGGTGGGCGCCGGCAACACCGCCATGGATGCCGCCCGCGTGTCCCGCCGCATGGGGGCCGAGGCGGTGACCGTGGTGTACCGCCGCTCGCGGCGCGAGTCCCCGGCCCGGGTCGAGGAACTGGAGCACGCCATCGAAGAGGGAATCGAGTTTCTCTGGCTTACTAACCCGGTCGAGATCTACGGCGATTCCGCGGGTTGGGTGACCGGCATGCGCGTTCAGAAGATGGAACTGGGCGAACCCGATTCCTCCGGCCGGCGCCGGCCCGTGCCGGTCGCGGGTTCCGAATACCCGATCGACGTCGACACCGTCATCTACGCCCTCGGCACCACCGCCAACCCCATCATCGCCCAGACCACTCCCGGACTGAAAGTCAACAAGTGGAGCTACATTGAGGTCGACGAACGTACCGGCATGACCTCCATTCCGGGGCTGTTCGCCGGCGGAGACATCGTCACCGGCGCGGCCACCGTGATTCTGGCGATGGGCGCCGGTCGCCGCGCCGCGCAGGGCATGCTCGAATTCATGGGGGTTCTCGAAGGGCCCAATACTGGAAGTCCAACCGTTGCCACCCCAGTTGAAACAGGGAGCCGCTGATATGCCATCCTCTTGTCCGAAGTGCCACCGCGTCCTGGATGAAGACGAAGTGTGCTGCGCCCAGGTGCGCTACTCCTGGCGCTGCCGGAGTTGTTTCAAGCTCACCACCGGGCTGGCCATTCCGTACGGGAAGTGCTTCCTGTGCGGTGGCGACCTGGAACTGATCCCCACTCGCGACCTGGGCGATTCGATGCGCTTTCAGGCCATCCGCGATGCCATTCAGTTCGAGCTGAACTCCTTTCACTTTTATAAGCTGGCTCGCGACAAGGCGCGTAAGCCGGAACACCGTGCGGTGCTGGAGCGGCTTTACGAGGCCGAACTGGACCATCTGCACGAACTGGAGGAGAAGTACCACGCCCACCTGGACCGGGAAGTGGTCGAGCTGTCCGGCGACGAGCAGGCCCTGCTCGATAACTGGCTCTTCCGCGGCATCCATGTGACCGAAGAATCGGGAATCGGGGACCTGTATGGGGCCGCGCTTGAAATGGAGCGCCGCACCCGCGACCACTTTCGGAAACTCGCCGCCGGGCTGCCCGAAGGCCTCGAAAAGGAGCTTTGCGGCGAACTGGCCGCGGAAGAAGAGGAGCACGTGGCCATGCTCGAAACCGAACTGGAACAGCTAGAGTAGACCGGCCGGAGGACCGGTCGCGCGCATTGGCTGGCGGGTGCGAATGAGTGAGGCTATCCTGTAAGTTCGTGCCGCGGAAACCGAGACGCAATGGGAGACCAGCCAGTGAGGCGCGCATATCCTCCGCCCCGGGGCCGGCGCCCGCTGGGGATTCCGCACCCGCAAGCGAACCTGACACTCCTGGGCCGGAGCAGGGCGGATCGGCGGCTCCTGGACGCCGCGACAGATCCTGGAGCCCGATCCGCTTCCTGGCGTGGGCGCTGGCCGCGGTTCTGTTGAGCTTCCCGGTTTACCGGGCTGCCAGGTTCCACCCGGAGCCGCTGGACGGGCCGCACACGCTGCGTCCCCTGCTGTTCGGCGGGTACAACTGGATTCTCGGCTGGTACCGGCATCTGGGAAATGCCGAGCCGAACTGGGTGATCCTGTGCTATGTGGTTTTGCTGATTCCGGCGGCGCTGGTCTTCTGCAACTGCTGTTCGGTGCGAGGCATACTGCACCTGCGCGGGATTGTGGCGCGCATCTTATGCTCGCGGATTACGCTGTTCGCCGGCGTGGGAATCGGCCTGCTGGCGTGCCGCTTTCCCACGCTGCTCAACGACGCCTCCAATCCCGACGAGAGCCAGTTCCTGGCGGCCGCGCACAAGTTGTTTTACGACCCGGTCTTCTTTCGCGCGGTGGATTGCGGCAGCACCGGGCCGCTCAACATCTATCCCCTGATGCTGCCCTCCCTGGCGGGCATTTCTCCCGATTACGCGACCGGCCGCCTGCTCGCCATGCTGCTCATCTTTCTCAGCCTGTATTTTCTTTATCGCGCCATCGCCGAAGTGGGCGCGGATGACGTGGCGCGGATGGCGATCCTCCCCGGATTCGGGTTCTTTGCGCTGGTTACCAATCGGGACTTCGTGACCTACACTTCGGAGGATGTGTCTCTGCTGTTCGTCTCGCTGGCCATGTTCGCCTGCCTGCGCACGGTTCGCGATCCGCGGCGCCACACCTGGCCGCTGATCGGGCTGGGCGCCCTGGCGGCGGCGGCGTTTTTCGCGAAGCAGCAATCCGTTCCGATCGTCGCCGCCACCGTGGGGGTGACGCTGGCCTGCGTGTACGTCAAGCATGAGGCCGGGCGCTGGTGGCGGCCCATCGCGCTGCTCGCCGCCGGGTTTGCGCCGCTGCCGCTTCTGAACGCCGGGATTTGCGCCGCAACCGGAACCTGGCATGCCTTCCTGACCGAGTACATTTTCGGCAACATGCACTACGCTCAAACCAGCCAGAGTTTTCTCGATGAGCTTCCCCAGTTGGCCGCCTTCCTGCCGGCCACGAGCGAAATCCAGTACCTGTTTCTGACATTTCTGGCAGTGTGCGCGGTATCCATTTACTTCCTGCTGCGGCGGCCGCCGAAGGGGGAATACCTGCTGTTTCTCGAAATCGGCGGGGTGGCTGCGGCCATCATTGCCGCGGCTGTCTGGTTTGCATGGGCGGGCGGCCTCTCCGCCGGCTGGCTCTGCACGCTGGTGTGGTTCGCGGCCGCCGCTTCGGTTGCTTTCCTGGTGTTCGAAGCATTCGACGGCGATAGAAAACTGTCCTGGCTGGGTCTCCTGTCGGGCGCGGCGCTGGCGGCGTCTTTTTTTTCCATTTACAAAGCCCACCACATGTTCACGCACTACATGCTTTTGTCGGTGATTCCGCTCTGCGCCACCATGGGTTGGATGCTGCTGCGGGAGCCCTCGTCTACACATCGGGGCGAACCGCGGAGCGCCCCGGATGCCGGGCCGGAAGCGCCATCGCCGCGGCTCCCGTTCGTGATTCTGTTTTTGGCCCTTTTCGCCGGCTGCGCCTGGTATCTTCTCCCGGGCGTCTCCGGCGTCTTCCAATCCCGTCACCCTAAGACGTTGGCTTCCCCCGCCGGCAGCCTGATCCAAAGCCTGACGCGGCCCGGCCCAACTCTGGTGGTGTGGGGCTGGTACGCCCCCTTATACCTCCAGGCCGGCCGCCCGCCGGCGCTGCGCGATGCGGTGATCGGGAACGAATTCGTGTCGCACCCGGCGGGCGAATACGGGCGCCGCCGGTTCGTCGCCGGCCTGCGACAGCACCGGCCCGAAATGTTTGTGGACGCTCTGGCGCTATCGTGCTGTTACGTCGCGCATCCCAGGAATCGGTTCGAGGTGGTGCCGGCCATCAAATCCTATATCGATTCGCACTATGTTCAGGTGGCGGACAGGTGGAACATGCGATTCTTCCTGCGCCGCGACCTGGCGGGAGTGGGAGACGCTGGCGCCTGCGCGGCCGACGCCATACGCTGCTACCAGTCCAGTGCTGGCGCGCCCGTTCCGTTGCCCCCGGTTCGCATGCCGCAACACGCCCGGATAGACGCGGAATTCGTTCCCCTGACGCCCCAGGAAGATTCCGCGGTGGTGTTCGGCAGCCAGGCGCCGGCGGGCGTCCCACAAGGCTTCCAGTTCCTATACGCGGGCTCGGGCAGGTACCGGCTGTTGGTGGGCGCTGGCGGCCGATGGGTGTCATCCCGGGAACTGGACCTGCCCGACAGGCAGAAGGCCGCCTTGTCCATAGAGTTCCAGGGGAAAGCCGTCACCATCTTTTGTAACGGCAGCCGGCGGGAGGAGATGGAACTGCCCGGCGCCATGTCCGACGCTCCCGGCCCCATAACCTTGGGCTCCTGGAATGGCGGCCGGGGTTTCGTGGGCGCCATCGCGTCCTTTCAAATTCGCGATCTGGGCACCCGCCCCGTCACGGGCGGCCGATGACCGGGCCGACGCGGGAAGCCGGCAAGCTGCTGCCAAGCGCGACACCGCGGCGAACTGTCATCCAGCCAACGGCTTGGCGGGGAAACCCGGCGGGGGAGCCGGCCGTTTCGGACGCCGCCGAAGCCAGCGCGGGAAGCCGGCAAAGCATCACCTGCGGCAACTGGGATGAGCCCCCATCACCTCCCTGGCGGCGCCGGATCCTGCCTTGCCCCGGACACAATCCGCCGCGGTGCTGCCCGGCTGGAAAACCGAAGTCCCAGGAACTGGAACCCTGACAAATCGCAGGAGGTCGGTTAAAATACTGGAGTTCATAACGCCCGAAGCGCATTATATGTTGAGAGGCGCGAGCGGCGAGGCTGGTCTTTGCCTGCCGCGGGAAAGGCTCTGGAGTCTTTGGCTGGGAGCGTGTAGGAGAAACTGCCGGGCGAGTCCAGGCCATCTGCGCGAGAAGGAATCGCGAGACGTACGGAATTGAACGTGTTGTGCTATGGTGCTGTTCATTGGTATCAGGAAGGCAATTCTGATTGGAGGCAGCCGTGAATTTGAGAAGAAGAGTTGGCCACGCGTTTTGGGCGGGAGCTGTGCTCGCCGCCGTTTCTGCTTGGGGGCTCGGGGAAGTTCGGGCCGACCAGCCCAAGAAGACTACCCCCAGTGCCCACCAGGCTGAACCGGCCAAGGCGCCGCAGCCAGCCGCCAGCCACGCAGCGCCCAGCGGTGGCGGAGGTGGTAGCAGCCACAGTGGCGGAGCTCCTTCGCCGGGTGGTGGAGGCCATCCGAGCGTGACGCCAGCGCCCAGCGGCGGAAGCCATCCGAGCGTGACGCCTTCGACCAGCGGTGGAACCCGACCGAGTGTGACGCCAGCGCCCAGCGGTGGAAGCCATCCGAGCGTGACGCCTTCGACCAGCGGTGGAACCCGGCCGAGCGTGACGCCTTCGACCAGCGGTGGAACCCGACCGAGTGTGACGCCTTCGACCAGCAGTGGAACCCGGCCGAGCACAACTCCGTCGACGACCGGCGGGGCAGCAACCCCGTCAGCCGGCGCCGGAACCCGTGGCGGCGTGACCCCGTCGACTGGCAGCGGAACCCGCGGTGGGGCAACCCCCTCGGTCAGTGGCGGGGCAGCAACCCCGTCAGCGGGCGCCGGAACCCGCGGCGGCGTCACCCCGTCGGCTGGCAGCGGAACCCGCGGCGGTGCAACCCCCTCGGTGAGCGGCAGTGGCACTCGTGGTGGCCCAACCCCGTCGGCGAGTGGTAGTGGAACGCGCGGCGGTCGGGCCCCTTCGACCGGCCCAGGAAACCGTGGTGGCCCTGCCTTCACGCCTTACACCGGCCATCCGGGTGAGCAGTCGAGGACCTTGCCAGGCGGGCGTACGGAGTTCCACGGCGCCAATGGCCGAACGGTCACCACCAACAGCCGGGGTGAGGTGCAGCGCATCGAAGTCCCTCGCGGCCCGGCCGGCGGCAGGATGGTGATAGACCGCGGACCCGGCGGCGCGAGGGTGGTGGAAACCGGCCGTCCCGGCGCCCGCGTGGTCAGCTATGGGCCGAATCGAGGCTTTGTGGAGCGAACCGTGCGGCCCGGCTTCATTTCGCGGACCTATGTGGTCGGCGGAGTATCTTACGTGCATGTGTATCATTCCTACAGCTACCACGGCTTCTCTTACTATCACTACATACCCGGAGTCTACTATGGCCCGCATTTCTACGCCTGGGCCATAACTCCATGGGTGGCGCCGGTGCCTTATGTATGGTTCAGGGCAGGTTTCCCCGCGCCTTGGTTCGGCTTCTATGCGGGTTACTACACTCCCTATCCGGTCTACCGTTCCCCGGATCTATGGTTGACGGACTACCTGCTGGCGGAGAATTTGAGACTGGCTTACGAAAACCAGCAGGCAGCCTACGCAGCTCAGGCTCCGCCACCGCCGCTTGAAGTGCAGCCGGGCGCGGCCGTGCTGTCGCCGGAGATCAAGGCGCTGATCGCGGACGAAGTCAGGCAGCAGCTTGCGGCGGAGAGGGCTGCTGCGTTGCAGCCCTCGTCGCCCGCCAGCCAGGCAGTGCCGCCCGCGCTCACCCAGCGGTTCTTCGTGGTCTCGTCAAACCTCAACATAATCACCGCGGCAGGTCAGTCCTGCTCCCTGACTCCCGGCGACGTTATCGAGAGAACCGGCAGAGATGTCGGTCCGGATGGCGGCGTTGCCGTGAACGTCCTGACCAGCAAGCCGGGAGACTGCTCCTCCGATTCCGTGGCGAGCGTCCAGCTTGGCGATCTGCAGGACATGCACAACCAGTTCCAGGAGCAGATCGACGCCGGACTCAAGACGGTGGCGGACAACCAGGCTCAAGGCCTGCCAAGCAGTCCCGCCGCCGGCGCCCGCCCGGTCGCCGACGGCACCGCCGATCCCGCTCCGGACGCAGCCTCGCAAGTCGGGGCCCAGGATACCGACGCCGCCAAGCTTGAGGCGCAGGTCAGATAAGGCCGGCCCAACCACAGCCGGCAAGCCTCGGAGCTCTGAGCCGGCAAGGCCCGCCGGGTGATCTGTCCAGGAGGCGGCGTCGAGCGTTCCTTTCGATGCCGCCCGCGGCGGAGCATCGCGCCCGATCGCAGTGATATACTGCGGCACTGTACCTGATATGGCCAATCTACTGATCCGCAAGCCCATGAACATGCTCACGGCGGAAGCCGGGGAAGTGGGCGAACGCAGCCTCAAACGCACTCTCGGCGTGTTTCAACTCACCGCCCTGGGGGTGGGCGCCATCATCGGCGCGGGAATCTTCGTGCTGTCGGGTCTGGGGGCGCACTATGCCGGACCGGGCCTCATGCTGTCGTTCGTGCTCTCCGGGCTGGGCTGCGCCTTTGCCGGCCTGTGCTACGCGGAGTTCGCCGCCATGATTCCGCTGGCGGGCAGCGCTTACACCTACGCCTACGCCACCCTCGGCGAACTGTTCGCCTGGATCATCGGTTGGGACCTGACCCTGGAATACGCCATGGGCGCGAGCACGGTGTCCTCGGGATGGAGCAACCACTTCATCGAACTGCTGGACATCCTGCACATCAAGATGCCCCTGTGGCTGGCGTACGATCACTGGACCGGCCTCGCCATGGCGGAGAAGACCATCGCCCGCGAGATGGCCCTGACGGACCACTCGCTGGTGCCCGGGTCGCAGGCTTTCCTGGCGAAGGTATCCGAGATTGTGGCCGCGCAATCCCCGCTCCTGGTGCACCGGGCCCACGATCTGCTGGGCGCTCCCCGCCTCTTCGGATGCGAAATCGGCTTCAATCTCCCGGCCTTCCTGATCGCGCTCGGGATCACGGCCATCCTGGTCATCGGCATCAAGGAGAGCGCGCGGTTCAACGCCACCATCGTGGTGGTGAAGGTGTCGGTGGTGCTGTTCGTGATCGCGCTCGGCGCGATGTACGTGCATCCCGGCAACTGGGGCCATGGCTGGTCCACGTTCGCGCCCATGGGCTTTTCGGGGATCGGCGCGGGGGCGGCCTACATTTTCTTCGCCTACATCGGATTCGACGCGGTCTCGACCACCGCGCAGGAGGCCCGCAACCCGCAGCGCGATCTGCCCATCGGGATCGTCGCCTCGCTGCTCATCTGCACCATCCTCTACATCGCCGTGGCGGCGGTATTGACGGGCATGGTGCCATGGCAAAACGTCAACATCGAGGCGCCCATCGCGCGGGCCTTCATGGACCGCGGGCTCAACTTGGCCGCCGACGTGATCACCCTGGGCGCGCTGGCCGGGCTGACCAGCGTGATGCTGGTGATGCTGCTGGGCCAGACCCGCGTGCTCTACGCCATGGCCAACGACGGGCTGCTGCCCAGGAAGTTCTTCGCCGCTATTCATCCGCGCTTCCGCACGCCCTGGAAGAACACCATCCTGGTCGGCCTGCTGGCCGCCGTGGTGGGGAGCGTGACGCCCATCGACGACATCGGGAAGATGGTCAACATCGGCACGCTGCTGGCATTTGTGATCGTGTGCGTCGCCATCGTGTTCCTGCGCCGCACGGACCCGGACCAGCCGCGCCCCTTCCGCACGCCGTGGGTGCCGGTGGTGCCGGCTCTGGGCGTGCTGTTCAACGGGTACATGATGTACAAGCTCGGCTGGGTCAACTGGGCGCGTTTGTTCGGCTGGCTGGCGATCGGCCTGGTGGTGTACTTCACTTACGGGCGGTATCACAGCCGCGTGCGGGAGGCGGCCAACGGGAGCTTGCCCCCGAAACCGGGTTCATAGAAAATGAATTGAACCGATTTCCCGGAGGTGAGGCATGCAAGCGCGATTCATGGCGGCTGTGGCGGCGGCCGCAATATTGGCGGTCTTCGCCGGGATTGGCTGGGGACAGGGCGGGGCACAGCCCAAGCCTCTGGTGAACGCCGACATCGTCAAGATGGCGAAAGCGGGGCTCGGGGACCAGACCATCGTGTTGGCCATCCAGAGCAAGCCCAGCTCCTTCGACACCAGCCCGGAAGAACTGATCCGCCTCAAAGGGCAGGGCGTCACGCAGGCGGTTCTGAATGCCATGTTGAACGCTTCCAAGCCCGCTCCGGCGGAGCCGGTTTCGCCCCAGCCCCCGCCGCCGCCCGCCCAGCAGACCGAACCCGATCGGGGTCCGGTGGGTTACTGGGTGGGCTTCTTCAGCTTCTGCGCGAAGAACCAGGGGATCATATTCAAACCGACCATCTACGCCAATAATGTCGAGTTGGCCCGCATGGCCTGCGACACTTACTTTTATGTCCTCGCGCAGCCCGGAACTTACAAGTTTTGCGCCACCAAGGGTAAGTGCGTCACGGCCGCCGTCGATCCGGGAGGGCCGTACTACTTCCGCGTTCTGCCGACCACGTTGAGCTACAGCATCGGCCAGATCGATGCCTCGCGGGCCGAAGAGGAAATCCAGCACCACGGCGTGGGCGCGCTGGACCTGGGCCGGGTTCTGGCTCCCAAGCTGGTTACCACCAACGTCAATAACCCGCCAGTCGCGCTGCTGTCGCCGCAATAAGCTGGGCGCTCTCGCTCCGGCAAGGCGGTAGTCCGGCACGCCGGGTGCAGGCCGGGGCTCCATGCCGCCGGTTACGGCAGGCTCTCCACGCGCAGATCGCGGAATAGAGTGCGGCCGTAACCGAACTGCGCCATCCCCACATAGCCGCCCGGGAATATCGGGTGGTCGATGGCCGTCACCTGCACGCCATTCAGCAGAATGGTAATCCGATCGCCCTGGCACTCCACGGTAATCCGGTTATACGTCCTGGCCGGCGTAGAAGCCGCCAGCGCCGGCCCGGTGACTTTTGTCCATGGAATTATGGGTGCTTCCGAATGGTTCCAGAACGTCTTCGTCACCAGCTTGAAGGAGAGGTCACCGGCTTTTCCGGCGCCCGAGAGCAGCAACGCGCAGTAGCCTTCCCCTCCGAGCCGGAAGACCAGGCCTCGGGCCGCGGCGCCGGTGCCTTCGACCGACAAGGATGCGCGGAAATTCCTCCACCACGGGCCGTAGGCCGCCAGGATCGTATCTTTCAACCCACTATGGCCCGCACCCGTGGACTGCTCGGGCATGGGGACGGCGTCGCCGGTGTACCCGCCCTGTGAATTCTGGGGAGCGCTGTAGGTTGAGCCGCTATCCTCCGCGAGGCGTAGTTCGTACCCTCCGGGCACATACCGGGAGCCTGGATGGTTGGGCCAGCCGCTGCGCGGATCGGAGAAATCGTCCTGGTAGATTCTGGCTTGCGAGGGGCCCTCGGTTACGTGCGGTTCCCAGGGGTAGGGATGATCGGAGGGCGACACCTGGCAGGAGCCTGCCGCAAAGTGAACCGGCTCCCGATTCATCCCTTCGGAACCGGCCGAGCGGCGTGCCGTCACCACCACCTCGGCGCGGTTCACCTTCACCTGGATGCGGCGGTACCTGGCAATATCCCGCGGATAGTAAGCTAAGATGTATTGCGATTGTAAGATACCGAGAATATGAGCGATCGCCTGTTGCAGGTCCCGGTTTGACTTAGGGAAGAGCGATTCGGCCCCGGTTTCCCTGGAGATGCGTTCGAAGAAGTGAAGCGGGTTGTCGATCTCCCGCCCGTTGACCAGGGTCACGGTCTTCTCGCTCTCGCGGTAGGTGTCGTACTCCAGGGGGTCGAAGAAACCGATCATGAAGATCTGCGGTTTCGAAGCCTGCGCCAGTTGAATCAGTTGCTCCAGCCGCAAGCGGCTATGCTGGTCGCTGCCGTCGGTTATCACTACCACGGCCTGGCTGACGTTTCTGGCGGAGCGCATGTGGCAAAGCCCGGTGGCGAGGGCGTCATAGAGCGCGGTCCCGCCTCCCATCGAAGCCGTATTGACCTCCGGAAGACTTTCGCGCCCGGCCGCGGAGAGCCGTTCGATGGCTCCCACCCGGTCGGTGAACGGCGCCAGAAAAACCTCATCCTCCGGCAGGTTCGCATGGGTGAGCGGGCCCAGCAGAGCCCATGCTCCCGCCAGCTTCCGGGAGGAGTTCATGCTGCTGCTCGAATCCAGCAGGATCAGAAGGCTGACGGGCTGATGCTGCGCTCCGAAAAAGGCGATCTTCTGCGGGCGGCCATCCTCCAATATGGTGAAGTTTCCGGCGGAGAGCCCGCGCACGTCGTGGCCCTCCTTGTCGGTGACCTGAACGGCAATCGATTGCAAAGTGACGTCGGTCCTGAAGACCGGCTCCTCGGACTGAGCCAGCGCCATGGACGCGCACGCCAGAAGACAAATGCCGGGGACATGCGGAATCAGGCGGGGCATATACGGTCGATTCTACACCACGCTTGCGGAAGTCGCCGATGGCCCATTCGAGCCACAGCCACCCTCCACCTGAAGTCGGGGCCGCTCCAGCGGCAGCGGCTCAAACCCGCTCCACTACGGCAAACCTTCCACCCGCAGATCGCGGAACAAGGTGCGGCCGGGACCGAATTGCGCCATCCCCACATAGCCGTCCGGATAACTCGGGTCGTCGACGCTGGTCACCGGCACGCCGTTCAGCAGGATGGCAATCCGATCTCCCTTGCACTCCACGGTGATGCGGTTGTACGTTTTGCCGGGTGTAAAGGCCGCCAGCGCCGGCCCGGTGAGGTGCGTCGATGGAATTATGGGGACTTCCGAATCGCTCGAAAAAACCCTTCTCACCAGCTTGAATGAAACATCGCTGGATTTTTCGGTGCCCGAAATGAGCAGGGCGTAGCAGCCTGTAGCCCCAAGACGAAAGACCATGCCTCTGGCCGCGGCGCCCGAGCCTTGGATCGACAGGGATGCGCGAAAATTCCGCCACCACGGGCCGTAAGCCGCCAGAACGGCATCGGCCAGCCCGCCGCCCGCGGCCTGCGACGGGGTGACGAGCCTGGGAAGATCCATCCCTCCCCGCGAGGTCCGGGAAGCGGTGCCCCTATCGTCACTGGCGCCGGCGAGATGGAGTTCATACCCTCCCGGCACATACCGCGAGCCGGGATGGTTGGGCCAGCCGCTGCGCGCGTCGGAAAAATCGTCCTGGTAGATCATGGCGTGAGCCGGGCCTTCGGTCACGTGCGGCTCCCAGGGGTAGGGATGTTCGGCCGGCGACACCACGCACGAGTCTGCCGAAAAGCGAACCGGCTCCGCATTCGTTCCTTCGGCGCCGGCCGAGTGGCGTGCCGTTACCACCACCCCACCGCGGCTCACTTTCACCTCAATCCGCCGGTACCTGGCGATATCCTGCGGATAGTAAGCGAGGGTGTATTGCGTTTGCAAAATGCCGAGGATATGAGCGATCGCCTGCTGCAGGTCCTGATCGGACTTGGGGAAGAACGATTCGGCTCCGGTCTCCCTCGCGATGCGGTCGAAGAGATGCAGCGGGTTGTCGATTTCCCGTCCGCTGATCAGGGTCACGGTCTTCCCGCTCTTGCGGTAGCTGTCGTACTCCCAGGGGTCGAAGAAGCCGATCATGAAAATCTGCGGTTTCGAAGCCTGCGCCAGTTGAATCAGTTGCTCCAGCCGCAAGCGGCTATGCTGGTCGCTGCCGTCGGTGATCACTACCACGGCCTGCCTGACGTTCCTGGCGGAGCGCATGTGGCAGAGCCCGGCGGCGAGGGCGTCATAGATGGCGGTGCCGCCTCCCATCGCAGCCATATTGACAGCCGGGGGACTTGCGCGTCCGGCCGCTGAGAGCCGCTCGAAGGCTCCCACCAGGTCGGTGAACGGAGCCAGAAATATCTCATCCTCCGGCAGGTTTGCGTGGGTGAGCGGGCCAAGCAGACTCCATGCTCCGGCCAGCTTCCGGGAGGATCTCATGCTGCTGCTGGAATCCAGCAAGATCAGCAGGCTGATGGGCTGATTTTCCGCCCCGAAGAAGGCGATCTTCTGCGGGTGGCCATCCTCCAGGATGGCGAAGTCCGCGGCCGAAAGCCCGTGCACTTCGGCTCCCTGCTTGTCGGTGACCTGAACGGCGAGGGATTGCAGATTGACGTCGGCCCTGAAGACCGGCTCCTGAGATTGCGCCAGCGCTAGGGATGCGAAGGCCAGAAGAGGGACGGGCAGGATACGGAAAACGGCGCGAGGCATATATGGCCAATCTTACACCTCGCGGCAGGCGGCGGGCTCCTCAGCGCTCGCCCCACTTGAGCTTCTGGCGCAGCACGTCGAAGAACATCTGGTGGGGCGGCCGGATGAGGCGCAGGGAATAACTGGAACTGCGGCACACGATGGTGTCGCCTTCGTGAATGGGCGTGCCCACCTGGCCGTCGATGGTCAGAAACACGCTGTCCTCGGGGCCGCGCGAATGCACGCGGATCACGCTGTTATCGGGCACCAGCACGGGACGGTTGGTCAGCATGTGCGGGCAGATGGGCGTGATGCAGATGGCCTCCACCTTGGGGAAGATGATGGGGCCGCCGGCGGAGAGAGAATAGGCCGTCGATCCGGTGGGCGTGGAGATGATCAGCCCGTCGGCTTTGTAGGCGCAGACGAACTGCTCGTCGACGTAGGTGTCCAGATCGATCATGCGGGCCAGGGCGGCCTTGGTGAGCACGGCGTCGTTGAGCGCTTCGAAGGAAGCGGCGACCTGGCCGCCGCGCTGCACCTCGGTGTTCAGCAGCCGGCGGTTGGCGATGCGGTGCTCGCCGCGAAAGGCGCGCTCCAGTTCGGGGTACAGCTCGTCCCGGCTGATGGCGGTCAGGAAACCGAGGCCTCCCACGTTGACCGGGAAGAGCGGAATCTCGCGCCGGCCGATGGCCCGCGCCGCCGAGAGCAGCGTGCCGTCGCCGCCCAGCACGATCACCAAGTCGCAGCCCTCGGTGACCTCGTTGCGGGGAATCCCCGCCACGCCGCCGGCATAGAAGCCGGTTTCTTCGTCGATGCGCACGCCCAGGCCGCGCGCGTGCAGCCACTCCAGCAGACGGGGCACGATCCCGCCGGCTTCCGGCGAATTGGGTTTGGAGATGAGACCGACCGTCTTAATGATGGGCATACAGCAGGAACTCCTTGTTCCCTTCCGCGCCCAGAATAGGGCTTTCCATGATGCTGGTTTCGAATCCCAATTCCGTCACCGCCCGTTCCACGCGCTCGCAGGCCGCGCGGTGCAACTCCGGCCGGCGCACGATGCCGCCTTTTCCCACCTGTCCCTTGCCGGCTTCGAACTGCGGCTTGATTAGTATAACCATTTGGCCGGCCGGCTGGACGAGCGGCGCGACGGCCGGCAGAATCAGCGTCACCGAGATGAAGCTGACGTCGCAGACCGCCAGATCGACGCGCTCGCCGATCTCGTCGAGGGTCAAGTGGCGCGCATTGACCCGTTCGTGCAGCACCACGCGGGGATCCGTGCGCAAAGGCCAGGCAAGCTGGCCGGCGCCCACATCCACGGCGTGGACGCGCGCCGCGCCCGCCTGCAGCAGGGCGTCGGTGAAACCGCCGGTTGAGGCGCCGATGTCGAGGCACACGGCACCCGCCACGCCGATCGAGAAGTGGCCGAGCGCGGCCGCCAGCTTGAAGCCGCCGCGGCCGACGTAGGGCGGACGCGCCAGCACCTCGAGCGAGGCATCCGCGCTTACGTTCTCTCCCGGCTTGGAGGCCTGGCGGCCGTCGACGCGCACACTACCGGCCATGATAAGGGCTTGCGCCTTTTCGCGCGATTCCACGAGGCCGTGTTCCACCAGGGCGCGGTCCAGCCGGGTCTTCATGACTTTCGCTGCACGATCAGATCGGCCAGTTCGTGGAGGCGCGCGGCGCGCGGGCCGAAGGGCGCCAGGGTGGCGTGGGCGCGGGCGCATTCCTCTTCGGCCATGCGGCGCGAGGGTCCCAATCCGTAGACCGCCGGAAAGGTGATCTTGTGCTGCGCGGCGTCCTTGCCGGCGGTCTTGCCGAGCGATTCGGAAGACGCCTCCACGTCCAGGATGTCGTCCACGATCTGAAACGCCAGTCCAACGTGTTCGCCGTAACGGGAGAGCGCGGCGTAAGCTTCCTCCGAGGCCCCGGCATAAATTGCGCCGAGGCGCAGGCTGGCGCGCAGCAGCGCCCCGGTTTTGGCGCGGTGGATGGTTTCCAGCAGCCCGGCGTCGGGCGGCTTGCCTTCGCCTTCCAGGTCGGCCACCTGGCCCGCGATCATGCCGCCCACGGTTCCGCTGGCGGCGGCGAGTTCGGCGGCGAGCAGGGTTTTGCGGGCGTCGGCGATGGCCAGTTGGGCCAGCACCTGGAACGCCAGGGTGAGCAGCCCGTCCCCGGCCAGGATGGCGATGGCGTCTCCAAAGACCTTGTGATTGGTGAGCTTCCCGCGGCGGTAATCGTCGTTGTCGAGGGCCGGCAGGTCGTCGTGAATCAGCGAGTAGGTGTGGATCAGCTCCAGCGCGCAGGCGCAGGCGGCGGCGCCGTCCACGGAATCCGAGACGGCGCGGGCGGCCTCCATGCACAGGATGGGGCGGATGCGTTTGCCGCCGGCGAACAGGCTGTAGCGCATGGCCCGGTGGATGGTTTCCGGGGGCGTGGATTCGGTGGGGACCAGGCGGTCCAGTTCCGCGTCCACCAGGGACTGCTGGTGGGCGAGGTATTCGCGCAGGTTCATGAGGTTTCGGACTTTTCGAGACGGAATGGCTCGGCTGAGAGCTTGCCATCCTTGCGCATCAGCATCTCAACGCGCGTCTCGGCTTCTTCAAGCTGCTGGCGGCAGCGGTCGCTGAGGCCCATGCCGCGTTCGAAAAGTTCCAGCGAGCGCTCCAGCGACAGGTCGCCGGTTTCCAGTTCCTTGACCACCTTCTCGAGTTCGTCGAGCGAGGATTCAAACGACTCGACGGGTTTCGCGCCGGGCTGGGTTTCCGCCATTGCCTGATTCTACCAGGAAGTCACGCGCTCCCCACTTCGCGGGGCCGGCGCCGCGCGCGCCTGGCTTGGCAGCCGCAACTCCAGGCGCCCCGGCCGTTCACTCCACATGCGGCTTGAACCCGTGCCGCTGCATGATCGCGTGAGCGGCTTCCACCGTCCCCGGCAGCACGTAAAAGAACGCCCCGGCGCGCACCGACTTGAATATCACGCCGCCGGAGTACTCGTCGGCTTCCACGCCGTAGTCGACGCCGGATGCGGCCAGCACGCTTTCCAGACGCAACGCGTCCCGCAGCTTTTTGGCGACATAGATCAAAACCGGCTCTTGGCCTTCGAAGAATTGTGCGTCCTGCTTCATAACCTTCCATCTAGCGGAAATTCTCCACCAATATCAGATTCGTCTCGTTCCGGTCCGACTTGGAATACAGCACGTACTTCCCGTCCGGCGAGACCCGGAAACTGTCGCCGCTCAGATCGGCGTCCTTCATCGTCAGGCGGGCGGTGGACTTCTTCGTGGCGAAATCATAGAACTCCAGCACCGCGGCGCGCTCCGCCCGCGTCCACTCCAGGTAGTAGACGCCCCCCTTCACCGGCTGCACGGCCGGCTGCGCCAGGTCGTGCTCCGGCACGATGGCCTCCTCCGCCTGGCCGCCGCCGCTGGGCACCCGCCAGATGGACCGCCGGCTTCGAAAGTAGACGTACTGGCCGTCCTCGGACTCCTCCGGCGAGTCGCCGCGACGCGTCTCGGTGAGCGGCCGCGCCCCGCTGCCATCGGCCGCGGCCTTCCAGATGCGGCCCTGCGACTCGTAGTAGATCGACTTCCCGTCGTGCGACCACGAAGCTCCGCCTGCCTCACGCAGCACCTGGACCGGCTGGGCGCCGGGCTTCACCTCGATCCGGAAAGTCGCCAGTCCGCCTTGCGACCGGGAATCGTACATCAGTTGGGCTCCGTCGGGCGACCAGCGCAGGCGCCGCAGCCGGAGGGAACCGAACATGGTGGCCAGTTGGTACCGCTCGCCGGCGCCATCCGCGTTGCCCACCCAGATCTGATCCTCGAAGCCCCGTTCCGAGACATTGGCGATCCGCTGGCCGTCGGGCGAAATGGCCGGTTCGATTTCGCGCGACTGGGAGCGGATCAGCGGCCTTTCGTTGGCGTCCTTGGCCGGCGCCCCCGCGGCGCTCAACTCCGCCCGCCTGATGGCAGACGTCTCGCTCCGCTCGGTGAAGAGCAGGCGGCCGTCCCGCGAAATGGCCGGAAACTGGGCCTGGTTGCCGGCGATCAGCAGGTCTCGCGGAGTCCCGCCGGAGACCGTGAGGCGCCACAGACGCCAGCCCGAGCGGTCGGAGGCGTACACCAGTTCGCGGCCGTCGGGCGTCCAGGCGAGGCCGCGGATCGGATGACCATCGAACGTGAGGCGGCGCATTCCACCGCCCGAGAGGCCGCAGAGGTGGATATCGCCGCGCTGGCGATCCTCGGAGTCCGTGCCGCGCACGAACGCCACCGTCAGGCCGTCGGGAGACACGGCCGGGTTGAAATCTCCCGGAGTCCCCGCGTCGGGGTGGGTGATCTGCCGCGCCGCGCCGGTATCCACGGCGACCACCCAAAGCGCGGACGGCTGGCCTTCCTCGGCGCCCGCCACCACCAGCCGCTTTCCGTCGCTGCTCCAGGCAACCGGGGGCGGCGGCTGAGTCTCATCCCCCGCGGCGGCGAATACGGCCACCTGGCGCGGCTGGCCGCCGGCCGCCGGCATGACCATGATCCGCCAGGCGTCCGCTTCCGCCCGCAGGAATGCCAACCGGCTGCCGTCGGGGCTCCAGACCGGCGCGATATCGCTCCCCTCGCCGCTGGTGATCTGCCGCGGGGCGCCGCCCCCGACCGCCCGCACGAAGACGTGGAAGGTATCGTCCTTCGAGGTCTCATGCGCGCTGTACGCCGCCTGTTTGCCATCGGGCGAGAACGCCGGCCAGGCGTGCGCGCCGGCTTCACTGGTGAATGGCGCGCGCCTGGGTTCCCGCGGCGGTCCGCTCGCCAGCCGCCCCAGAACGCTCACCAGCACGCCCACCAGGCAGAGACCGAACCCGAGCAGCACCGCCGGCCGCCGCGAGAATTCGCGAAATGACATATGTCCTGTATTATCCCTTGCGCGGCCCGGAAACTGCCGTGCCGCCCCATTGCCAGGCAACGAACTTGAGACGCGGAATGTTCCCATTCATTGCGCCGCGCATGCCGCATTTGAGAAACTGGCTGTGCATGAAGCTGGCGCTGCTGCTCCCGACCACGGTGTTCGTCCTTTCGCCCCAAGGCGTTGTGCTGCCGGGCGGGAGCGTCTCGATCGGCGATCTGCCGGCCAGGGAAACGTTCTACTACAACGTGGAATGGCGCCTCGTCACCGCCGGCCGGGCCAAGGTGGAGTGGATTCGCCAGCCCAGCGCCGACTGGCAGGTCAATCTGCGCCTGGAATCCGTGGGACTGGTTTCCACGCTGTTCAAGGTCGAGGACGATTATTTCGCTTATCTCAGCCCGTCGTTGTGCGCCGAGAGCGTGCAACAGATCTCGCACGAGGGCAGCCGCCAGCGCGAGAGCAAGATCGCCTTCGACGCCGCCGCGCACCGCGCCGCCTACCTGGAGCGCGACCGCCTCAAGGACTCCGTCCTGCTGCAACAGGAAATCGAGATTCCCGCCTGCGTCCACGACGTGGTGGGCGGCGTTCTGCTGCTTCGCACCCTCAACCTGGAGCCCGGCCAGAGCGCCATGGTTCCGGTCAGCGACGGCAAGCGCAGCGTGATGGCCAGGGTGGAGGCGCAGTCGCGCGAGGACATCAAAACCCCCGAAGGCACGTTTCACACCATCTGTTACGAGGCCTACCTGTTCAACAACGTCCTCTACCGCCGCAACGCGCACCTGCAGATCTGGGTGAGCGACGACCGCCGCAGGCTGCCCGTGCAGATCCGCGTCCGCATGCAGTTCACCATCGGCACCATCACCCTGCAACTGCGGAAGCACGAAGGGAGCTGACAGGGGATTTCGTGTGGTGGTGGCGCGGGCGGCCGCGGCGCGGAACACGCTGGCGGAGCGCGTCGTATGAGTTTTGGACGGACGGAGTGGCAGGCACGTGAGCTATGATCTGACGCTGTTCGCGGTTCCCGAGGGCGCCGACGCAGTACTGACCTATCAGGAACTGCTGGCGCATGAGGAGCGCGAAAGCAGCGATCTCGACGCCTGGCTGAAACAGCCGGTTCCCGAATCGGCCCGCGCCCAGATGCGGCGATTGGCCGATGCGCTCAAGGCCTGGCGACTGGCGCTGGAAGAGTTTCATCCCGAGTCCCCGTTACCCTGGATTGAACTCAACGACGAGGACCTTCTGCTTCAGTTCTCGGTCTGCGAGCGGAAGGTAGAGATCACCATGCCCTACTTCGGGGAGCGTGCGCAGGAAATGATGGAATGCGCCACGGGCTGCGTTGAAATCCTCAAGGCCTCCGCGGGATACGTGGCGTATGATCCGCAACTGGACCGCATCGTGACCGGGGCGGATGTTGGCGACATGGTGACCCAGTACCGCCGCATGGACCGTGAATTCCCCGAAGCAGCCGCCAGTCGGTCGGCGCATGCAACTAAGAAGCCCTGGTGGAAGCTGTGGTAGGGCTGGCCCTCCCACCCGCCGCGCGAAATCGGCGCCCCGTGTCCCAGTTTCGAACAGCCGCATCCGCTCCCTCGGCCTGTTTTCAACCACTTGCCATGGCTGGCCACGTGCCTCCCATACGGCGCGCCTATGAACCTTTGGAATGATCTCCGCTACGGCGTGCGCACCTTGCGCGCGTCGCCCGGTTTCACGGCCGCCGCCATTCTCACGCTGGCGTTCGGGATCGGCGTCACCACAGCTACCTTCAGCCTCAGCGACGCCCTCTTGTGGAAACCCGTGCACCTGCCGCACCCGGAATCGCTCGTCATGCTCCTCGGGCGGGTTTCCGGCGAGCCCGACTCCCGGACCTCCATCTCCCCTCAGGATGTCGAGGACATCACCGGGCAGTCGAAGTCGCTGGCGGAGGTCGCCGGTTTCCAGACCGGCGTCGCCAATATCGCAGGCTCGGGAGGCGAGCCGCAGCGCGGTCGCCACGCGTCGGTCGCCACCAACTTCTTCGATGTCATAGCCGTCGCCCCGGCGCTAGGCCGCGCATTTCGCCCCGGTGAAGGCCAGCCCGGGAGCGAGCGCGAAGTCATCCTCAGTCACCGCCTTTGGCAGGGCGCCTTCGGCGGCGACCCGACGGTCATCGGCCGCACCATCCGGGTGGACGACCAGGACTACGTGGTGACCGGGGTCATGCCCGGCAGCTTCGACTTCCCGCTGGCCACCGAGGTCTGGACTCCGCTGGCGCTCACTGCCGCGCAACGCGGTTCGCGCAGTTCGCAGACGCTGATGGCGGCGGCGCGGCTCGCCCCCGGCCACAGCATCGAAGAGGCATCCGCCGAACTGGACGGCATCGCGCGGCGCCTGGCGGGAATGTATCCCGCCACCAACCATGATCGCCAGTTCATGGTCCAGCCGGTCGCCCGCTTCCTGGTGCGAAGCCAAACCCGGCAGTACTTGCTACTGCTCCTGGGCGCGGTGGTGTTCGTACTCCTGATCGCGTGTGCGAACGTGGCCAATCTGCAGTTCGCGCGCGCCACCGGGCGGTGGCGCGAGGTGGCCGTGCGTACTGCCCTAGGGGCATCGCGCGTGCGCGTAATGGCGCAACTGGTTACCGAAAGCCTGCTGCTTTCCGCCGCCGGCGCCGCCGCCGGCCTGCTGGTGGCCGACTGGAGCCTCAGCCTGATGCGCGACAACCTGCCGCCGGAGATTGCCCGGCGTGTTCTCGGCTGGCAGGACCTCCGGCTGGATGGCCGGGCACTGGCGTTCACCGCCGTCTGCGCGGCGGCATGCGGCATCCTGGCCGGCCTGGTGCCGGCGTGGCAGTGCTCCCGCCCCGATCTCACGGGCAGCCTCAAGGAAGGCGGGCGCGGAGGTTCGGTGGGGCGCGCCCGGCATCTGCTGCGTAGTGCGTTGGTGGTGGGCGAAATCGCGCTTGCCGTGGTGTTGCTGGTGGGCGCCGGGCTGATGGTCCGCGGCTTCCGCAACCTGGTCGCTACCGGCCGGCAATTCGAGCCCGCCAGCGTGTTAACCATGCGTCTGGCCATCACCAAAAACAAGTACCCCGAAGGCTTCCAGCGGGTGGCATTCTATCGCGAGGTGGCGGACCGCGTCAACGCCCTGCCCGGTGTGCAATCGGCCGCCGTGGCCACGGCCATGCCGTTTTCCGACCACTCCGACGAGCGCACCATTGCCATCGAGGGAATGCCCGTCGAGCGGGGCGACCAGCCGTGGGCCATGTGCCAGTCGGTCAGCCCCAAGTTTTTCGCCATGCTCCGAGTGCCATTGCGCGCCGGCCGTTTCCTAAACGATGGCGATACCGCCGAGACTCTCCCCGTGGCGGTGGTCAACGAGCGATTCGTCCGGCGGTATTGGAGGGGTCAATCTCCCCTCGGCCGGCGCTTCAAGCTGGGGCCGCCCGATTCCAGGAGCCCCTGGCTGACGGTTGTTGGCGTGGTGGGCAACATCCCGCACGACCCCTTCGACCGCGAAATCAACCGCATGGTTTTCCTGACCTACGAGCAGGCCCCGCAACTCTGGATGGACCTCGGCGTCCGCACCGCGGGCGACCCCATGCGCCTGGCGCCGGCCATTCTTTCCGCTATCCGCTTGGCGGATCCCGAAGTCCCCGTCACCGAGGTTGGAACCCTTGAGACGGCTATTCACAACAACGCCATCGGGCTCAACTACGTGGCCGCCATGATGGGCGTCTTCGGAGCGCTGGCCTGGGTTCTGGCGGCGATCGGCGTGTACGGCGTGATGGCCTACCTGGTGAGCCAGCAGACCCACGAGATCGGCATCCGCATGGCACTGGGCGCACCGCGCGCGAGCGTACTCACCATGGTCTTCCGCCGCGGCCTGGTCACCGCATTCATCGGTCTGGGGGCCGGCATTCCGGTGGCGTACTGGATGGCCACCAAGCTGGTGGCCTCGCTGATTTACGGCGTCGCCGCCACTGACCCGGCCACCTTCACGGGCATCCCGGCGACGCTGCTCGCGACCGCCGCTCTGGCCATCTACATCCCCGCGCGCCGCGCCATGCGCATCGACCCGATGGTGGCTCTAAGGTACGAGTAGCCGGGGCATCTGGAACCCATAACAAAACAGATTGTCACGCAAAGGCGCCAAGCCGCAAAGAAGAGCCTGTTGGTTTTCTTTGCGGCTTGGCGCCTTTGCGTGAAATTGTGCTTTCCGATCTGAGCGGCTCGCGGCTCTTCCTGGCGAGCGATGCCGTCCTGCCCGCGCGGGTGTTTGCTACCATGGGCCAATGAGCGGCAGCCGCGGGGAACATTCCACTTCGTCCGTGATTTGCGAAGACGCCGAATGGGTGTGCGCCAAATTGTCGCCACGGCTCGCGGCGTTGAACGGGACCACCCTGCTCGTGACCGGCGCCAGCGGCTTCCTGTGCAGTTACTTTCTGGAAACGGTGGCCGCCTTCAACCGGACGGCCAGCCCCGGATGCCGCGTGCTGGCGCTGGACAACTTCCAAACCGGGCTTCCGGAACGGCTCGGCTGGGTGGCCGGGCGCAGCGACATGGTGTTGCGCCAGTGCGACGTCTCCAAGGGCTTCGACCCCGGGGAGCGGGTGGACTGGATTATCCACGGCGCGGGCATCGCTTCGCCGCCCGCCTACCGGCGCTTCCCGCTCGAAACCATCGATGTCAACGTCAACGGCATGCGCCACATGCTGGAACTGCTGCGGCGTGGCGGCCAGGGCATGCTGTGCCTGAGCAGCAGCGAGATCTACGGCGATCCCGACCCCGCCCACATTCCCACCGCCGAGGACTACCGGGGTTTCGTTTCCTGCACCGGGCCGCGCGCCTGCTACGACGAATCCAAACGCCTGGCGGAAACCCTGGCGACCACCTACCACCGGCTCTATGGCGTTCCCGTGAAGACCATCCGGCCCTTCAACGTCTACGGGCCGGGACAGCGGCTGGACGATGGACGCATCATCCCCTCGCTGATGTCGGCCGCCTTCCACCGCCAGCCCATCGTGCTCTACAGCGACGGCCGCGCTACCCGCAGCTTCTGCTACATCCGCGACGCCATCCGCGGCATGCTTCTGGTATTGCTTTGCGGCGCGGCCGGCGAAGCCTTCAACGTGGGCAACGACGAAGAGATTTCGGTGGGCGACCTGGCGCGGTACGTGGCGGGGATGGACGGTCCGCCGGATTTGCCGATCCATTTCGAAACCAGCCGCGAAGCCGACTACCTGCGGGACAATCCCCAACGCCGCTGCCCCGACTTGACCAGGCTCAAGAGCCTGGATGGCTGGCAGCCGGAAGTCAAGGTGCGCGAAGGCCTCGCCCGAACCCTGCGGGCGTACCGTGAATCCGCCGCTACTGGGGGCTAGCGCCCATGGAACGAATCCCCACCCACGGCATGAACGCGATCCGCCTGGCGGAGTACGCCGGGCACTTCGCCGCCAGGCACCTGTTCCTGGTGGGCGATCTGCGGCGGCCCAACCCCCACCCGTTTTTTCGCGACCCGCGGGTGGAGATCATCGCCTGTAAGTACGAAGCCGGCGACGCCGGCCTGTATCACTGGCATGCCGATGTCACGGAGTATGAATTGGTGCTGGAAGGCTCGGTTTCATATGTAGAAGCCGCCAGCGGAGCGCTGCACCGCTACGGACCCGGCGATTTGACGCTGGTCCCCGCCGGCGTGTGCGTCCGCCGCATGGTGGACCAGCCTTGCCGCACGCTGGCGCTCAAGATCCCGTCCAGCGCCGAGAAGATCCATTGCCGGGAATGCCACCGGGAGTGCCCCAGCCGGCAGGAGCCCGCGGAGGAGAACGCATGATCGTCACGGTGGTGGGAACCGGATACGTCGGCCTGGTGACGGGCGCTTGCCTGGCCTCACATGGCCACACGGTGCGCCTGGTGGACGTGTCGCCGGAGCGGGTAGCGGTGATTCGCGCCGGGAAGGCTCCGTTCCATGAGCCGGGCCTGGAGGAACTGTTGCGCCAGGGCCAGGCGGCGGGCCGGTTGTCGGCAACCTGCGACCTTGCCGCGGCCATGGAGGGCAGCCAGCTTTCGCTGATCGCCGTGGGCACGCCCGCCAAGGGCGAGGACCCGGACCTCTCGTACCTGCGCGCCGCTGCGTGCCAGATCGGCGCCGAATTGCGCCGCGCCACCCCATACCACGTGGTAGCGGTGAAGAGCACGGTGATACCGGGAACCACCCGCGACCTGGTGGGGAAATGCCTGGAGCGGGAATCGGGACTGCGGCTGGGAGACTTCGGGCTGGCCATGAACCCGGAGTTTCTGCGCGAGGGTCGGGCGGTGGACGATTTCCGCGACCCGGACCGCATCGTCATCGGCCAGGCGGACGACGCATCGGGCGACGTGCTGGAAGCTCTCTACGGCGGTTTCGATTGCGAAAAACCGCGCGTCGCGCTGGAGGAGGCGGAGTTGATCAAGTACGCCTCCAATGCGCTGTTGAGCGTGCTGGTTTCCTACAGCAACGAATTGGCGGCCCTGTGCGAGGCCACGCCCGGAGTGGATGTCGAGACCATCATGCAGGGGCTGCACCTGGACCGCCGGCTGTCCCCGCGGGTGGCGAGGCGGCGTATCCGGCCCGAGATTCTGGGCTACCTGCGCGCGGGCATCGGTTTCGGCGGAAGCTGCCTTCCGAAGGACGTGGATGCGCTGCGGGTCTACGGCAAGCGGATGGGCGTGCGCACTCCCCTGCTGGACGCCACCATGGAGGTCAACGCCCGCCGCCCGGAACAGGTGGTGGCCATCGCGGATGCCGCTGTCGGGGGCCTGGCGGGAAAAACGGTGGCGCTGTTGGGGGTGGCTTTCAAGGCCGGCACCGACGATTTGCGCAGTTCGCCCGCGCTGGCCATCTGGCGGGCGCTGGAGCATGCCGGGGCGCGCGTGCGGGCGTACGACCCGCTGGTTTCGCCCGAGGCCGCTGCCTCCGCCGGTTTGAGCGGCCCCTGCACCGGCAACCTCGAGGAGGCCGTCTCCGGCGCCGATGCGGCCCTGATCACCATGGCGGAGCCGGCATTCCAATCGGCCGATTGGGCGCGCCTGGCTTCGCTGATGCGGCAACCCGTGCTGATCGACGGGCGTAGCATTCTGCGGAGCGTGCCGCTGCCGGAGATGGTCCGGTACTATCCCATTGGAAGAGGCGCCGAGCGGCGCGGCGCGTAGAGGCACACATGGAACGGCAGATCGATCCCCAGGCGCTCAAGGAGCAGATCCTCGCCCTGGTGCGGCAGTATTACCAGGCGGCGCACCAGCGCCCGGCTTTCGAGCCGGGAGTGACGCGCATCCCTTACTCCGGCCGCGTCTACGACGAGCGCGAGATGGCCATGCTGGCCGATTCCTGCCTGGATTTCTGGCTCACCAGCGGCCCTTATGCCGAGCGCTTCGAGCAGCGCATGCGCCAGTTCTTCGGTTCACGCGACTTCGTGCTGGTCAATTCCGGTTCGTCGGCCAACCTGCTGATGCTGGCCGCGCTGTGCGCGCCCGGCCTGCCGGAGAACCTGCGCGGAGGGCCGCCGCCGCTCGGTCCCGGCGACGAGGTGATCACCCCGGCCGTGACCTTCCCGACCACGCTCGCGCCCATCATTCAGAACCGGCTGCTGCCCGTCTTCGTGGATTGCGAGGTGGGCACTTACAACATCAATCCCAACCTGGTGGAGGATGCCGTGGGGCCGCGCACGCGCGCCATCCTGGTGCCCCATACCGTCGGCAATCCCTGCGATATGGCGATTCTGGGCGAGGTGGCCCGGCGGCGCGATCTGTGGCTGCTGGAAGACGGCTGCGACGCGCTGGGCGCAACTTTCGACGGGCAACTGGTGGGTACCTTCGGCCACATGTCCTCGCTCAGCTTCTACCCCGCCCACCACATCACCATGGGCGAGGGCGGCGGGGTCGTCGTCAACGCCTTCGGCTTGCAGAAGACCGTCCGCTCGGTGCGCGACTGGGGCCGCGACTGCTGGTGCGATCCCGGCAAATCCAACACCTGCGGCAACCGCTTCGGCTGGCAATTGGGCGAGTTGCCCTGCGGGTACGATCACAAGTACATTTACTCGAACATCGGGTACAACCTGAAGGCCACGGACATGCAGGCCGCCATCGGGCTGGCGCAGACCGAGAAGATCGAGACGTTTGTGGAAGCGCGCCGCAGTAACTTCCGGCACCTAGAGCGGGGATTGAAAGAGTGGGAAGAGTATCTGATTCTGCCGCGCATCGACCCGCGGGCCAACCCCTCGCCATTCGGTTTCCCGATCACCGTCCGTCCGGGCCTCGACCGCGGCCGCCTGGTGCGCCACCTGGAAGACGCCCGCATCGAAACCCGCCTGGTGTTCGGCGGCAATATTATCCGCCAGCCCGGCTTTCTGAATATAGAGAAGCGCGTCCACGGCGACTTACACGAGTCCGATATCATCATGCGCGACACCCTGTTCATCGGGGTGTATCCGGGGCTTACGCAGGAGATGATCGACTATGTGATCGGCGTGTTCGGGAAGTTTTTCGCGGCGGGGGCGCGGCGCGGGGAAAGTGCGCGGAATCGGGGAGCCTGATGACGCGCCAGCCAAAATGGAACCCGCGTGAATGAGCGAGGACAGCGCCCGAAAGGCGACAATCGACCCCAGGAGTAATTGATGAGAATGCATAGGCTACTTAGCTGTGCCTGCGGCGCAATGCTGCTTTCCCTGGCCGCGTATCCGGCCGACTGGCCGGGGTGGCGCGGACCGCGGCGGAACGCGGTTTCCTCCGAGACCGGCCTGCTGAAGGAATGGCCCAAGCAGGGGCCGCGGCTGGTCTGGCAGGCGAAGGACATCGGGGATGGCTACGCGGGGCCGGCGGTGGCGGGGAATCGCGTTTACGTCCTGAGCAACCGCGGACTGGACAACGAATTCGTGCAGGCGCTCTCCACCGGGGATGGGAAACTGGTCTGGGCCACCAGGCTGGGGAAGGTCGGGAATCCGGAGCAGATGCCTTCGTTCCCCGCGGCCCGGTCCACGCCAACCGTGGACGGGAGCCTGCTGTATGCGTTGGGCTCCGATGGGGACCTGGCTTGCCTGGAAACCGCGAGCGGCAGGATTCGATGGCGCAAGAACCTGCGCAGCGATTTCGGCGGGGTTTCCGGGAAGTCCGGGTATGCCGAATCGCCGCTGGTGGATGGCGAGGCGGTGGTGGTCACGCCGGGCGGCCCGCAGGCTACCATCGTGGCGCTCGACAAGAAGACCGGCGAGACTATCTGGAAATCGGCCGTGCCGGGCGGGGATGAGGCGGCCTATGCATCCATCATCGTGGTGGAAGCCGGCGGCCGCAGGCAGTATGCCCAGTTTCTGGCGAAGGGCCTGGTGGGATTGGACGCGAAAACCGGCCGCTTCCTGTGGCGCTACGACGCGACCGGCAAAGGCAACACCAACATACCCACGCCGGTGGCCAGTGGCGGATACATCTACACCACCGATAGCCACCAACCGGGCGGTCTGATCCGCCTGGCGGCAGCGGTTGAGGAGGGCGTGGCAGCCCAACAGGTGTACCTGCGGCGCGGTCTGCCCAGCAGCATCGGCGGTTCGGTGGTGGTTGGCGCAACCCACTATGGCACCACCGGCGAAGGGCTGGTGGCAGCCGATTGGGCGACCGGCAAAGTGCTGTGGCGCGAGGCCGGCACGGGCGAGGGCGCGATTCTCGCAGCCGGGAACCGGCTCTACATCCACGGCGAGAGTGGCGAAGTCATCCTGGCGGAAGCGACGCCGGAAGCCTATCGCGAGAAGGGGCGCTTCCTGCCGCCGGATCGGCCGAAAGGCGCGCGCGGCGCGATGGAGAAGGCGTGGGCCTACCCGGCCATCGCCAATGGCCGGCTTTATATCCGCGAACTCGGCTCGCTGTGGTGTTACGACATCGGCGGCAAGTAAGTGGGGCTGCGGCGACTTACAGGAAGTAACCGCGGCGCTGGCGGGAATGACCCGCGGTCCGCTCACAGGCCAGGCTCATCCCCCGGCCAGGCGCCGGTGATCCTTCAGAATGCAGTGGTCCATGGCTACCACCAGGCCGGCCGCCTCGGCGTGGCGGGCGGCCTCTTCGTGGATCACGCCTTCCTGCATCCACACGGCTTTGGCGCCCTTGCGTATGGCGGCTTCCACTATTTCCGGCACATACTCCGCGCGGCGGAAGATATCCACGATATCCACCGGGCCGGGAATGGAATCGACATCGGGGTAACATTTCTCGCCGAGCAGTTCGGTTTCCTGGGGGTTCACCGGGACGATGCGGTAGCCGGCCCGCTTCAGGTACTCGGCGACGCCGTAGCTGGGCCGCCAGCGCTTGGAGGACAAGCCCACCACGGCAATCACGCGCGAGGAACGGAGAACTTCGGCCAGGCGATTCATCGGGTTTGCGGTGTCCGCGCGGGTTCGATCGCGCGCTTAAGCTTGCGGATTTCCTCGAGGCTCAGATGGCGGAATGCGCCGGGTTTGAGCGGGCCCAGTTCCAGCGGGCCGATCCGCACGCGTTTCAGTTTTTCGACCAGAAAGCCGAGATGTTTGAACATCAACCGGATCTGCTGATTCCGGCCCTCCACCAGTTTCACTTCGTACCACGGATTATCGGCGCTGCGCAGCAGCTTCAGCCCGGCGGGCGCGGTGCGGCGGCCGGAGAGCGGAACGCCCCCGCGAAAGGTCTTCTCCTGTTCGGCGGTGAGCGTGCCGTTCACCTTCACCAGGTAGGTTTTCGGCAGGTGGGTCGCGGCGGACATCACCCGGTTGGCCACTTCTCCGTCGTTGGTCAGCAGCAGCAGGCCTTCGCTGTGGTAATCCAGACGGCCCACCGGGTAGACGCGCTCCTTGACCCCGCGCAGTAAGTCCATGACGGTGGCGCGGCCCTCCGGGTCGCTGACGGTGGTGACGGTGTTGTTGGGCTTATACAGCGCCAGATACACCAGGCGCCTGGGTGGGTGGATCAAGCGGCCGTCCACCTTGATGTGGTCGCGTTCCAGGTCGGCTTTGGAGCCCATCTCGGACACCACGGCGCCGTTCACCGTGACACGTCGTTCCAGAATGATCTTCTCCGCCTGGCGCCGCGAGGCGATGCCCGCCTGGGACAGGATCTTCTGAAGCCGTTCCTCGGCCATTAACCCTCCGGGTGCGGCGGCGCCTGGGCTGGCTCCGCCGCTTCGTCCGCCGATGCTGCAGGCTCAACCGGCGCCGGCCCGGCTGCCTCGGCCGGCGGCGCTTCAGCCTCGGCTTGCGCCGGCTCGGCCGGTTCCACTGCCGGTGCCGCCTGCGCCGCTTCCGGTTCGTTGGCCCCGGGGGACGCCTGGGGCTCCGCCTGTGCCGGCTCGGCCGATTCGCTATCAGGCATCGCCATGCGGCGAATCTCCTCAAATTCCCGCAGCGTGGGCAACTCGCTCAAATCCCTCAGGCCGAACTGGATCAGGAACTCCTTCGTGGTTCTGTATAGAATCGGCCTGCCGATGACGTTCTTGCGGCCGGCTTCGGCGATCAGCTTGCGGTCCAGCAGCGTGCTCAACACGCCGGTTCCCTGCACCCCGCGGATTTCCTTGATCTCGGGCGCGGTGACCGGCTGCTTGTAGGCAATCACGCTCAAGGTCTCCAGGGCGGCCAGGGATAGCTTCAAGGGCGGTTTGAGACTCTTGACGAAAGCTCGCACCGTGTCGTGATGCTCAGGTTTGGTGGCCATGCGGTAGCCGCCCGCCACGTCGCGGATCTGAATGCCGCGCTCGGGCTTGTCGTATTCGGCGATGAGCTCGCCCAGCAGCAACCGTATGCGCTCGGCGGGCTCGCTCAGCGAAGCGGCCATTTGCGCCACGGTGATCGGGTCTTCGGCCACGTAAACCAGGGCTTCGATGACGGCTTTGAGCCGGGCGTCCTCTTCGGCGGGAGTGCCCCGGCTGCCGCCCTCGGCTTCCAAAGGCAGCAATTCGTCGGCCGGAACGGCATCCATTACCACGACCTGATGAGGCTCGGTCTGAGGCTCCGCTGCGGGCTCGGCGGGAGCGCTCTGGTCGGGCGGGTTAAGTTGCGGGCTATCGGCCCCGGTAATCTCCAGTTCTTCCATTTCCAATCTAAATGTAATCTTTTTCAATAGCCGCGATGGGTTGCTCGGATGCCAGCACGGCATCGAACGCGGCGCTCTTCCGAAGGGCGATCTCGCCGAACAAGTCCTGTTGCACCATCACCACAGCCTGCATTCGAACCAACTCCAGCACGGCCAGAAACAGGGCGATCATGGCGCGGCGGGTGCGCTGCCGCTCAAACACCTGCAATATGAATACGGGCTGCTCGCAGGCTTCTGTAAACTGATCCTTCAGGTAGTGGATCATGTCCGCCACGGTGACGTCGGTGGACTCCACTTCGTAGGTCGGCCGGTTCCTGGCCCGCTCCAGGATTTCTCCCATGGCTTTGACCAGGTCGTACAGGGTCACCGCCAGGCCCGGATCGTCGCTCTCGGAAAGAAACGCCCTGATCTGCGGATTCGACCAGACGTTTTCCTCAATCAAGCGCTTCTGCTGCAACATTTCCGCGGCGTTCTTGAAACGCTCGTGCTCCAGCAGCCGTTCCACCAGTTCCTGCCGGGGATCTTCCAGGCCGTCGCCATCGGCGCCCAGGGCGGGATCGCGCGGGAGGAGCATCCTGGATTTGATGTGGATCAGCGTGGCCGCCATGAATACAAACTCGGCGCCCAGATCGATGTCCATCTCCCGGGCCTTGTCCATGTATTCCAGGTACTGGGAGGTGATGGTGGCGATGGGAATGTCCTTGATCTCGATCTGCTGCTTGCGGATCAGGTCCAACAGCAGGTCAAGGGGACCGTCGTATTGCTCCAGATGGAAATTCAGTGGCGACGACACCATCTTTCACCATAGCACGCGCAGGGCCGGCGTCCCGATCCTCAAGAATGGCCCGTAATCCGTCCGTAAGCTTGGACCGCACAGAAACTCAAGCACCCCGGCAAGGTACATCTTGGTGGCTCGTGGCCCGAGCCGGTCCCGCCATCTGTCAAGAGCCGGCGGGAGCGTCGATGGCAG
>Ga0326727_10003726_pt1 | contig 47983 bp, 42 predicted proteins | sample MB2enrmetagenome_FD_207643 | JGI IMG/M metagenome (GOLD analysis project Ga0326727, IMG submission 207643) | Lab enriched peat soil microbial communities from McLean, Ithaca, NY, United States - MB29MY | ecosystem: Environmental > Terrestrial > Soil > Wetlands > Peat | place: USA: New York... | reverse complement strand
AAGCGGTTTTTCATCTCATGAACCAGCTCCTCGGCGCCGGCCGCATCGATGATGTCCTGCTGGTTCTCAAGACCTGCCACAAGCTCGATCCCTACAATGACCAGATCAACAATTGGATCGACCAATTGGAACACAATAAAAACTCGGCCGGAGGGGGAGAGGACCAGGTCAGACGATTCTTCACCCAGATACAACGCGCCATCGAGGCCAAACAAACCAACGTCGCCGGGCAAATGTTGGATCAACTGCTGCGTTATCCCGCGGTTGATCCAAACACCATGATGGGCGTGGCCGACCTGTATTTGCGCATCGGCGATTTCGCCAAGAGCGAGGAAGCCATTAAAAGGCTGACCCAAATGGCTCCCGCGTCGTCCGAACCTTGGTACAACCTTGCCGTCGTGCAGGCTCATCGAGGCGAAACCGCCCAAGCCGTGGTTTCACTCAAGAAAGCCTTTGATTTGAACTCCGGGGAGATCAAGCAAAATCCGCACATGATCAATCTGCGCGAACATTTCCACCAGGACCCGAATTTTGCGGTGCTGACTAACACGCCGGAATTCAAGGCCGCGTTTCCTGCCCAACCCTGATTCCTTGCGGCTAATCGGGATAGCCATCCGGATGCGCCCGATGCCAGCGCCAGGCATCCGCGACAATTTGCTCAAGGCCGGGGTATTCCGGCTTCCATCCCAATTCGCGGATGGCTTTTGCGGCGGAGGCGACCAACTTGGGCAAGTCTCCCGGGCGGCGCGGCTTTTCCACGGTCGCAATGGCGCGGCCGGTTATTTTTTCGCACATTTTGATGACTTGCCGCACGGAATAGCCGTCCCCGTTTCCCAGGTTGTAAAAGCCCTGGCGGCCCGGTTGCAGCGCCAGGATATGGGCCTGGGCCAAATCCACGATGTGAATGTAATCGCGAATGCACGTCCCGTCGGGCGTCGGATAATCCGTGCCGTAGATCTCGCATTGGGCCGCCCGGCCCAACGCGACCCGCAATATGTTTGGAATCAAGTGCGTTTCCACTCGATGATGCTCCCCAAATTTTTCGCCGGCCCCGGCGGCATTGAAATAGCGGAAGGCGACGAATTCCAAGCCGTGAATCTGATGATACCATTGCAGCATTTTCTCGAACATCAGCTTCGATTCGCCATAGGGATTAATCGGGCGTTGCGGCAAATCTTCCGTCATCGGAATCCGGTCGGGCGGGCCATAAGTGGCGCAGGTCGAGCTAAACACGAATTTTTTGACGCCCGCAGCGAGGGTCGCGTCCAACAACTCGATCCCGCGGCAAACATTGTTGCGGAAATACTTTGAGGGATTGACCATGGATTCCCCGACCAGCGCGTTGGCCGCAAAATGAACCACCGCGTCGGGCTTCGCGCCGCGAACCGACTCGGTGAGATTGTCGCCCTCACCCGCGCGGGCCAGAATAAACACGGCACGGCCATCCACCGCCGAACGATGGCCTTCGGTCAGGTTGTCATAAACCGTGACCTCGTGCCCGGCGTTGAGCAATTCCTCGACGCAAACCGATCCGATGTAACCCGCTCCGCCCGTGACAAATACTTTCACGCCGGCCAGCCTAATGCTTTGCCCATCGCGGCTCAACGGGAAAACGGCGCAACTGGCTGACCAACCAAACGGGCGCAAATCCGGCAAAGCCGCGAAAAGGCAAGAAACACAAGAACAGAAGCGCCCCAAAGTATGGATGCCCCCTCATCTATCCATGCTGCGCGGTAAAATCACCTTTGATTTATCCGGCAGCGAATGGTGGCGAGAGCTGCCAGGCCTGAGACAACCAATGCTATTGTGGATGGCTCCGGCACTGGCGAAATCTCCAAATTCACCTGAAAAGAACCTTGGCCGATATTCCACAAAGCGCTATGCATCACGCCCGTGAAAAACTCGGTGGCGCCATCTGGAACGGTGGTCTGGCCGCTGCTTCCCATGATAAAGGGTACTTGGTCGGAAAATGAACTGGAGCCGGTAAACAGTCCAAGCAGAGCATCATCCGGCGCGACGATGTTCTGAATTCCGTTATTGCCCCACGCGCGCGTCGTCTCCACGCCGTTACCATCCGGGCCTCCTCCCCAATAGTCCCCCGGATAAGACCCAACCGCACCGGTGGCAGTCCAACTCAACGTGTCTCCGCCGGTAACGTCACCAGCGAAAACCGGAGACTCGCCGGGCGCCGTATCGAGGTACCCAATATCAGCGTTGTAGTCTACTGTGGCATTGGCCAACCAAGGGTCAGCCGTGCCAGGGACCGTGAATAATTGAGCGTTTTGAGCATTTGCACCGCCGACCAGTGCAATTGTCATTATCATCCCAATGATTAGTCTTTTCATATAATGCCTGAATTGAATTCCAATTTTTCAATTTGTTTAACTCTTCCTCTCGTCAGCGTCAATGGATAAATGCCAAGGCGACGACGGCCATGTCAATGACCAACATTTTCTTGTTCATTGCGAAGTCCTTCAGGCATAAAAAGTGCCAGATAATGGCAAAAGCATAAATGAGCGCATCTTATCCATATCCTGCTGGTACATAAGCGTTTATGAATCATCATACCTATTTATAGTCAGATTAGGATAAGCCATAGTGTAAGCTTTTCCGACGCCAATGGCGACAAAGGCCGTCTCCAAAGCGTGCAACCAATGGAATACAAACAATTTGCGTGAAATCAGGCGATTCTGTAAAGATTCCCGACAAAAACGAAGGTGATTCGGTCGTAAAGGCGTCATAGCAGGGTCACTCCTGAATGGCGCTTAGCCGTAACCATGCAATTTTAACGCAAAGACGCGAAGACACAGCGCGGCAAAGCACCCGCAATTGGAACGCGACCCGTCCAAACCGGATTTGCTGAGTGACATCCTGAAGCCATTGACGCCCGAGCCGGGGCCGTGATGACCTGGTATTGTCAACCGCTCATGCGCTTTTTCCCAAATCACCGGCCAAGCCACCCGCAGCCCTGCCAGGACCACAAAGGTGTCCTCACATTTCAACATTTGTTTTAAGGGATTCGTAGCGCCTCCGGTTGACAGATTGTCCGATTCCCGGCGGTCGCCGCGCTTCATCAGTTGATTTTTGCGCCATGCCAGGAGAATGCCGCGCCCCGCCCGCTCTGTCCACCAACAAATACAACTTTGGCTTTTGGCTTCTTTTGCGCCACGGCTGCCCTCAGCGGAGTTCAACTATACTCGAGCCGGCTTCAAACGATGCCATGATCTGCGGAAGACGGAGACGAAACCTCTCAAGCAGAAACTGCGTTCGACAATTGCCCATCCGGACCCAGAGCAGTTTGGCTGCGGCGTTGGGCGAACTTGCAAAAAAGAAAAAATCCTCGTCTTTGCTCACGACCACCAACTGGTTTGCCACAGCGCGCCTCCATATAGTGGCATCATCTGATGTTTTCAAGCCAAGCTCCCTGACGTGATTTGCGACATGGCCTTGAGCTTCGAGGAATCGGGCGAGGGCGGGTGGCAACTGATGATCAATGACGAATTTCACGCGCCGGTTAGCACTACGTGGTCCGCCTGATGCGCCGCGTATTCAATCGCGGCAAGAATATCATTTTTTTCGAGATCGGGATAATCTGCCAAAATCTCCTCGTGCGAGGCTCCCGCGCTCAAAAGTTGCAAAATGTCAGTAACACGCATTCTCATGCCACGAATGCATGGGCGACCACCGCACTTCCCTGGCTCGATTGTAATGCGCTTGAGCAGTTCCACGTTCATTTCTGAAGTTTACCCTCGAACGTGCTGATAAACAAGCATAAAGGTGTCAGTTAAACTAAGCCGGGTTTATTTCCCTCATACGAATGCAGGAGGCTTGGCGGCCTGATTGGCCGAATGGCTCCAGCGCCGGAACGACCTGCGCGCAACGCTCGATGGCATGCAAACAACGCGGGTGAAACGGGCAGCCGCCCGGGGGATGCAAGGGGGAGGGCGGATCGCCCGGCAAAAGTATCCGGGCGCGGCTCGCCTCGCGGCGCGGGTCGGGGATGGGAATGGCGCTGATCAGGGCTTTGGTGTAGGGATGCAGGGGTTGCTCGATCACAGCCGCCGCCGGACCGATCTCCACAATCCGGCCCAGATACATGACGGCGATCCGGTCTGCAATATGTTTGACAACTGAAAGGTCGTGGGAAATGAACAGGAGGGTCAATCCCATCTCGCGGGAAAGCCGGGCCAGCAGATTGATGATTTGCGCCTGGATGGAAACGTCCAGGGCCGACACCGGCTCGTCGGCCACCAGCAATTTGGGCGCGACGGCCAGGGCGCGGGCGATGGCGATGCGCTGGCGCTGGCCGCCCGAAAATTCATGCGGATATTTGCGCCGGGCCTGCGGGGAAAGGCCGACCTTCTCCAGAAGCGCGCCGATGCGCCCGGGCAACTCCCGTCGCGGAACTTTGGCATGGGCCTGCATCGCCTCGGCCAGGGCGTCGGAAACGGTCATGCGCGGATTCAAGGAGGCGTAGGGGTCCTGGAAAACCATTTGAAAGGCGGAACGGGCTTCGCGCAACGAGGCCCCGCGCAGTGCTGTCAATAATCGGCCTTCCAGAATGACCGCGCCGGCGGTGGGCCGGACCAATTGCAGGATGGTCCGCCCCAGGGTGGATTTGCCGCAGCCGCTTTCGCCCACCAGTCCGAGGGTTTCGCCCTGGCGCAATGAAAACGACACGCCGTCCACGGCCTTGACGTCGCCGAGCCGGCGCTTGAACAAGAAGCCCTTTTCAACGGGAAAATGTGTTTTGAGATTCCGGACTTCCAGAAAGGGTTCGGCGCTTGGGCTCATTTCACTTTTAGGGTTGGCACTCCCAATCTCAATCTTCTTCTATTCAATGGGATTAAGATTAAGATTAGGATTAAGATTAGGAGCCAGACGTCGGAACTCATATTGACAGATTCTCCTTTTGCACGCGCAAACAGGCCGTGCCATGCTGGGGGGCCGCTTCCAACATTACGATTTCCTCCCTGGCGCAGTACTCCACGGCGTGGGCGCAGCGGGGCGCGAAGGGACAGCCGGGCAGGGGATGGTGCGGGTCCGGCGGCTGGCCGGGAATGGTGTGGAGTTCCGCGCCTTTCATTTGCAGCGCGGGAATCGAGTTCCGCAGTCCGCGCGTATAGGGATGTTTGGTGTGGTAAAACAAATCATCGGTCCGCGCGCTCTCCATCACGCGGCCGGCATACATCACCAGGACGCGATTGCAAAAGCCGGAGACAATGCCGAGGTCGTGACTGACCAAAATGACCGCCATGCCCAGCTCGTTCTGCATTTTCCTGATCAGTTCCAGAATCTGCGCCTGGACGGTCACATCCAGCGCGGTCGTCGGTTCGTCGGCAATGAGAAGGTCGGGTTTGGTGATGAGGGCCATGGCGATCATGACCCTCTGGCGCATGCCGCCGGAGAACTCGTGCGGATACATTTTCAGCCGGTGTTCGGCCTCGGAAATGCCGGCTTCATCCAGCATGACCAAGGCGCGGTCCGTGGCGGCGCTGCGGGCGATTTTTTCGTGGATCATCAATGGCTCGATCAATTGCTCGCCGATGCGGAGGAACGGATTGAGCGAGGTCATGGCGTCCTGGAAGATCATGGAAATGCGCCGGCCTCGAATGCGATTGAGCTGCCGGTGCGAGCACGCCAGCAAATCCACACCGCCAAAAAGAGCGCGCCCGGCTTCGATGCGGCCCGGCGGCTGCGGCACCAGCCCCAGGATGGCATAACAAGTGACGGATTTGCCGGAGCCGGATTCGCCGACGATGCCCAAAGTCTCGCCGCGCTCCAATTGGAAGGAGACATCCTGCACGGCGCGCACCACGCCGTTGCGGGTGTGAAACGCGGCGCTGAGATTTTCAACGGTGAGCAGCGGCATGGGTGATTCAATCCTTCGACCCCCGGACATCCAGGGCATCGCGCAAGCCGTCGCCCAGGAAGTTCAACGAAAAAAGGGTCAGGGCCATGACCGCGCCGGGATAAATCAAGAGCCAGGGGTACTCTTCCATCACTTCAGCGCCTTCCTTGATGAGCACGCCCCAGGAACTGTGCGGCGGTTGGACGCCCAGGCCGAGGAAGCTCAAAAAGGACTCCAGCAAAATCACTTCCGGCACGGTCAGCGTGGCATAGACGATAATCGGCCCCAGCAAATTGGGAACGATGTGCCGGAAAATGATGCGTCCCTCCTTCAAGCCCAGCGCGTGGGCCGCCTCGACAAATTCCTGGCGCTTGACCGCCATGACCTGGCCCCGGACAATCCGCGCCATGGTCAGCCATTCCACCGCGCCAATGGCCACGAACAACAAAATGATGTTCTGCCCAAAGAACACCATGAGCAGGATGACGAATATGGCAAAGGGCAAGGCATAAAGAATGTCCACGATCCGCATCAGGACCATATCCAGCTTGCCGCCGGCGAATCCCGCGATGGCTCCGTAGATCACGCCGATGGTCAGTGACACCGCTGTCGCGCACAAGCCGACCATCAGTGAGATGCCGCCGCCATAAAGAAGGCGCGCCAGCAAGTCGCGTCCGAGCGGGTCGGTGCCGAGCCAGTGGACGCGATTGGGCGGCGCCGGGCCGAGCGCCAGATTCTGCTGTTCGTAACTGAAGCCGGTGATCTTCGGCCACAGGAATGCGGCAAAGCAGAGCGCCGCCAGAACGCCCAGCACGACGAGGCCGAAGACGGCCAGCTTGTTCTGCCACAGCCGATGCCAGGCGTCCTGCCAAAACGACGAGCCGCCCCCGGTTTCGGCGGGTTCAACCATTGCCATGGGTGTGGAGTCCGCCATTATTCAAAGCGCAATTTTGGATTCAGCCAAACCAGCACCACGTCCGCCGCGAGATTCAAAACCACGACAAAGCACGCATAGAACAAAACTGAGCCCATGACCATGAAGTAGTCGCGATTAAAGGCGGCGGTCACAAAGTACCGGCCCAGACCCGGAACGCCGAAGATCGTTTCCACCACAAATGAGCCGGTCAAAAGTCCCGCCACGGCCGGCCCGAGAAACGAGACGACGGGCAGTATCCCGCCGCGCAGCGCGTGTTTGAAAAGAACCCGCGCGCCGCCGGCCCCCTTGGCGCGCGCGGTGCGGATATAGTCCTGGTTCAAAATCTCCAGAAACCCTCCCCGGCACAATCGGGCGATATACGCGGCATAGTAAGCGCCCAGCGTCAAGGCGGGCAGCACGCGGTCCCGCGGGAAAAACCAGCCGGCGGCGTTGAACCAATCCAGATGCAGGGCAAAGGCGGAAATCAGCAGCGGCCCCATGACAAAGGTCGGCACGCAAAGCCCGATCATGGCCAGCCCCATCGGGACATGGTCCCACGCGCTGTTTTGTTTGAGCGCCGCCGCCATGCCCGCCGCCAAGCCGAAGGCCAGGGCCACGGCCAGGGCCTCGCAACCCAGCTCCAGCGAAACAGGAAAGGCGTCCGCAATAATCTCATTGACAGTCCGGCCGGGATATTTGAAGGAAGGGCCCAGGTTGCCGCGCAGCAGATGTTTCATTTGCAGCAGGTATTGCTGGAACAACGGCTTGTCCAATCCGTAGTGCGCTTCCATGCGCGCGCGGACCTCGGCGCTGACTTGCTTCTCCGAATCAAACGGCCCGCCGGGGGCAAGCCGCATCATGAAAAACGTGGCCGTGGCGATGATGAACAAAACCGGAATGGCCTCCAGAAAGCGGCGTGCGATGAAGCGGAGCATGGTCAGTTGTCCTCCGGCACGAGATAGATGGACTTGAAATCGTATTGGTCGAGCACATTGGGATACCAACCTCGAACGCTCGGTCGAATCAGGCGGGGCCGCGTGTAAAAATAGATTGGGATAATCGGCATTTCATCCAGCAAAATGGCTTCGGCTTTCTGATAGGCGTCGTAACGCACGGCCCGGTCTCCGGTATTCGATGCCAAACGGACCAGCCGGTCGTACTCGGCGTTGGACCAGCCGGTTTCGTTGTTGCCGCTGTCGGTGAGGAACATATCCAGAAAAGTGCTCGGATCAACGTAATCGCCGTTCCAACCGGCCCGGCCCATAAAATAATCCAGGTGGCGCATGGAGTCCAAATAGACTTTCCATTCTTCATTGTGCAGCACGACATTGATGTTGAGGTTCTTTTTCCACATGGCCTGGAAGGCTTCGGCGATGGCCTTGTGGCTTTGCAGGGTGTTGAACAGCACCTCAACTGGCGGAAAGTTTTTGCCATCGGGATAACCGGCATCGGCCAGGAGTTGGCGGGCCGCGGCCACGTCCTCCTTAACTTTGGTCTGGCAGGTGTATCCGGCGGTGTTCGGCGGCGTCAAAAAGAAAGCCGGTTCCTCCCCGGCGCGCATGATGGTTTCAGTAATGGCATGCCGGTCAATGGCCATGGCCAGCGCTTGGCGCACTCGTTTGTCGTTCATCGGCGGCCGTGTGACATTGATTTTGTAAAAATAGGTGGCCAGCAGCGGATAGACCTTGATCAGGTTGGGTTTGTATTTGCGGTAAAACGCGACTTTCGAGGGCGGGGCCTGCGGATCGCTGTGAATCTGTGCGGAACGAAACATGCGTTCGGCCGTGTCCGTGCTCTCGGTCGGGTCAAAATAGATTTTATTCAGGCGCACATTTTTTGCGTCCCAATAGGTCGGACTTCTCTCCACCAAAATATGAGAGTTCATTCTCCATTCTTTCAAAACAAAAGGTCCGTTGCCCACGAAGTTTTCCGGCCGTGTCCACGGATTTGTGCGGTCATCAATGGCCCCGTGCTTTTTGATGACCGCGGTGGGCACGGGATACCAAGAGTCGTGGATCATCATGGAAAGCAGATAGGGCGCGGGACTGTGCAATGTCACTTGCAAGGTGTAATCGTCCAGCGCCTTGAAGCCGACCTGGCCGAAATCGCTGATTTTTCCAAGGTTGAAGGCCTCGGCGTTTTTTACCGGGTAGAGCATGTAGGAATACTGCGACGCCATGGACGGCATCAGCATCCGGTGATAGGATTCCACAAAGTCCCGCGCGGTCACAGGCTCGCTGTTGGACCAACGGCCATTTTTGCGCAGGTGAAATGTATAAACTTTTCCGTCCGGCGAAATTTCCCAGTTCTCCGCCGCCCCGGGACGCAGCGAAAGGTCCTTGGGATCGGGGGCGACAAGCCCCTCATAAAGCGACAACATGATATAATGTTCGATGGTGCCGATGGCCACTGCCGGGTCGAGGCTCGAAGGCTCGCCCTCGTTATTGAGGCGCAGTTCCTGGGTGCGGTCGCCGATGGCGGCGAGTGTTTCGCGTTGGCCGCACCCGCCGGCCAGCAGCGCCAGGCAAAGAATCGTCAAATAAACATTCTGCCCAACCGTGGAGTTATTTATCATTGCCAGGCTCCATCCCGATCTTCTTCAGGAACGGATCAATGGATTGCTGGCGGCCCAGGAATTTCTCAATCGAGATTTCCACGTCGCGCGAGTCGCCCATCTCGTAGATTTCCTGGCGCAGACGGCGGCCGGCCTCCACGTCAAAAAATCCGTCCGGCGCGTTGGCGAAGACCGTCGCCATGTCCGCCGCGATGGCATCGGCCCAGGCATAACCATAATAACCGGCGTCATATCCCATCAGATGGCCAAAATAGGCCACGAACGCCGTGTCCGGCGGTTCCGGGAAAAATGTGCCGCCAATGATCTTGTTGGAAAGCGGCACGGTGTCCTGCGCGTTATCCGCGTGGATTTGCGTGTGGAGCGCCAGGTCCGTCAGACCAAAAGCGAGTTGACGCCGGTAGAATGTGCCTTCGATGGCCAGCTTGGAGGCCTTGAGCTGGTTCAATACTTGCTGGGGAATTTTTTTGGAAGGATCACGGTAATCGGCGGCAAAACTGTCCAGCACCTTCTTGTCCCAAACCCAGTTCTCCAGCATTTGTGAAGGCGCTTCGACGAAATCGCGCGGCACGCTCGTGCCGGCAAAGCGGGCATACCTGGCGCGGGTCAAAATCGAATGCATGGCGTGGCCAAATTCGTGGAAAAGCGTTTCCACATCCTGGTGGGCCAGAAGGGACGGCTTGCCGGGCTGGGGGGAGGGGAAATTGCAGATCAAAGCCACAGTGGGCCGCTGATATTTCCCGTCAGACAGCAACTTGCCCCCGATAATGTCGAATTGGGCAAAGTGATTGTATTTGCCTTCGCGCGGAAACATGTCCAGATAGAACAAACCCAGCGGTTCGCCGGTGGAGGAATCCGACACGGCGTAAAGCTGCAAGTCGGCCACCCATTTGTAAGGCGCGTCGAGGCGTTGGAATTTCAGGCCGAAAATCCTTTGATAAATCCTGAACATCCCGTCCAGGGCGTGTTGATAGGGGAAATAGACTTTGAGTTCTTCTTCGTTGACCGTGTATTTTTCCTTCTTGAGCTGATTGGCGTAATAGCGCCAGTCCCACAGATGAATTTGGGCGTTGGCATCCCCGGTTTCCCTGACTTTCAACGCGCGAAATTCGGCGATTTCGGCGTCAAACTTCGGCTGCAAGCCGGCCTTTAATTTTTCCAAAAAGTCCTCCGCCCGCGCGGCGGTTTTGGCCATCCTGATTTCGATGACATAATCCGCCCAGGTCTTGTAGCCGAGTTTGCGGGCCAGCGTATCGCGCAAGACGAGGATTTGTTGGAGCAGGGGAACGTTTTCCGCCCTGGCCAGGTTGTCCCGGGCGGTTTGGAGCCGCAACCGGGTCTGTTCGCTCTTCGCATTCTCCATCACCGTCAGGTAATGCCAGGTGATGTTGGCCATGATGGAATAAGTGCCATCGTCATTCTTAACGTCTTTTTGGGAGAGGAAATCGTCCGGCACGCCTTCCAATTCCGCTTTGCCAAACGTCATTTTGTGCCCGGCCTGGGTCACATGGGTCTCAAAGTCCGTCGTCAGGCTGGAGAGTTTTTTGCGCAGGCCCTCCACTTCGTCGCGTTGTTCCTTTGGCAGGTTCAGCCCGGCGCGTGTGTAATCGCGCATTGTTTCCTTGAGCAACTTGGCCTCTTCGCCCGTGAGTTGGGGTTTCGTGTCGGCGTAAGACTTGACGGCGCGATAAACGTCCTCGCGATAGTCCAGGCCCACGGCCCATTCCTCGATGACCTTGATCTGGTCCGTGGCCGCATCGCGCAACGCCGCGTCGGTGCTGGTTTCCTTGATGATTTCCAGGCGGTTCTCCGTCAGGCTGATGCCATAATTCACATCGTCCAGGGCGCGGAGGGTGTTATTGAAGTTGACGTCCGGTGGTTGCAATCGCCCGATTTGATCCAGGGCGGCATTGGCGCCGGTGATGGTTGTTTTGACAGAAAGTTCGATGGCGTTGGTGGTGGTCTCGAAATCGGGCAGGCTGATGATGGAATTGAATTTGACGGCCTCCTGCTGGAAACCGGCCAGGGTATTATGCTCCACCGGCATGGGGGGAAGCGCTTCAGGCTCCGTGCTGCAGCCGGCCAGGATCGCTGCGAAACCGCAATTCACCATATTTTTTAATCGCATTTTGTGGGGACATCGTAGTCGAAATTTGAAAAGAGGCAACAAGAGCCGAAGGCGGGCGTACAACAAAGGATGAAGCTTGCGCCTGCCCGAAAGGACGCAAGTCCGGTTTTCCATCGCCCCCATTTATTGATCCGGGGCCGGCGGCCACATCGAAAATTTCACTGTTTACTGTCGCTGGCGCCAAACACCTGACATTCAAAAAAACTTGCCCAGCAACCCTCCTCCAAACCGGGTATGACGATTCGCACATACCGGCCTTTGGCTGAAAAATCATCGGAACTTGCCTGGGCAGGGGTGGCATGGGCTGTTTTGTCAACCACCACCGTCCAATGCTTCTGATCGGACGACACTTCAATCCTGTATTGATAAACGGCGCAATACTCCCAAATGATTTGTGCGTTGGTAATGGTGGTTGTGCCTCCAAGATCCACTTGCCACCATTGGGGAACAGCACCGCTCGAAGCGCACCAACGAGTCTCGATCTGTCCATCATTGCCGTTTTGAGCCGGGTGTTCGCTCTCCTCGCTGCTGGCAACCGCCGGCTTGCCCAAGGCAATGTTACCGGCGGACACGGTCGCAGTTTCCTCGGGGCTGTTTGTGCCGGTATCGCTTTCATTGAGTCGTTTGCCTTCATGGCCGCCGTGCTCTTGCTCCGCCTTGGAGACCAGACGGGATGCCTTGCCGGAGGCATCCTTCCAGAAAGTCACTTGGATATCCGGTCGGGCCTTCAAGAAGAAGTTCGTCCCTGACTCAGGAAGGATTTCGAACTTGGGCGCCTCAGTGGACTGGAGGAATAGGTGCTCCCCGCTTGCGGTGACGGTGCAAATGACCGCCGGTTTCTCCACCATTCTATAGCGGCCAACGAAAGGCTCCAGTCGGCTCGCCTCCAGCTTGGTGGCAGTCTTTTCTTTCGGAAGATTCAACGGTTTACCCAGGAGCAGGGCCGCCAAATTGTCAGCCACTTCATGCGGATGGGCCGAATCCGAATTGGCAAAGGCCGCCACGAAGACATCCGCGGAGGGAAACCATTTCATCGAGGTGCCAAAGCCGTTGACACCGCCGTCATGCGCGAACTCCTTTAGGCCAAATTGTTCCACAACACCAATCCCGAAACCGTAACCGAAATTGCCCTTCAGCGGCGTGGTCATGGCTTTCCACGACTCCGCCGAAACGAGCTTCTGCTCCCGCCAACACTGATACCAGCGGAAGAAATCCTCGACGGTTGAATACAGTGCCCCGGCTCCGTGCGGAATGGTCATATCCATGTAAGCCGAATTGATCCAGGTGTCCCCCTCTTGCGTATAGCCCGTGGCTCGATGAGGCAAAATCGTCTCGAAATGGTCATACCCGCTGTCCTTCATGCCGAGCGGCTTGAAAACGAACTGCCGCACGAACTGCTCGTAGCTTTGGCCCGATGCTTTTTCCACGATGTAACCCAGCAGTACATAACCCGAGTTGCTGTAAGCGAACCGCTCGCCCGGCTCGAATTCAAGGGGCTTGTCTCGAAAACGCTTCATCGTCTTTTCAGGCGGAGAAGGCAGCATCAACGTCGAATTGTTGTCCGGAAAGCTGGTGAAGTTGGGAATGCCCGAAGTGTGGGTGAGCAGGTGCCGGATCTTGATTTTTGACCAGGCACTTGGACAGTCCGGCACGAATTTGGAAATGGGGTCCTCCACGCTCAATTTGCCTTGTTCCTGGAGAATCAGGACGCACAGGGCGGTGAACTGCTTGGTAATGGAACCCAGCCGAAACTTGGTGTCCGGCGCATTGGCAACATCCAGTTCGCGGTTGGCCAAACCGTAACCCTTCATGAACACAATCTGGTTCGACCGGGCGGCCATCACCGAGCCGGCAAACCTCCCCGCGTTCAATTCAGCTTTCAAGTAGTCATCAGCTTTTTGAGAAAAATCCGGTGCCACCGATGGTTCGGTGGCCGGAGATGCCACGGCGAGTTGCGCCGTAAACAATAAGAGGAGGGTTGATAATCGCATGGGATGATGTGTCTTGTTTGAATTGAAGTTGATGAGGATCGTCGCTAAATCGGCCGGCCCGCTTTTTAATTGCTGTTGCTGGTTCAACGGTGGCGGCTCCAGGCCAGCGCCATCGGGGCAATGGCCAGATCGGCCAGCGGAAAAATGAGGAATCCACCGAGCGCGACCCAAATCCACAGGTCTGGTTTGTGGATCGTGTGACAAACATGGCCCGCGTAGCCAGCCACGACAAGGCCGCACACCAACCAGCCGGCGATAATCCAACCGACCGCGCGGGCCGTGATGGCGTTTCGACGCAATCCCCAAGCGAAAGCGGCAATCGAGAAGGCGATCTTTGCCGCCAAACACACAACCAGAATTCCGGTCAACCAATGCAGCAGTGCTTCCCTGAAATTCACGTTGGTCCTGGCAGTATCAACCAGCAGCACCAGCCCCACAAGGAGAATCAGTCTGCATTCAACCGACGCCCCCACAATCCAGAGGCGTCCGGTCAAACCCACTCCGATCCCGGCCACCAGATTTTTCCAAGTCCAAATAACCAGCAGCAGCAAGACCGGCACGCATCCGGTCATGTATGCCACTGGCCCATACGTCGTGACCCATCCAGCCTTTGAAAACAGGGCCCCCTTTTCCAGGAGCGTCAGCCAGAAACAAAGTGAGACTGCCGTGATCAGCCAGATCAAGGCGCTTGTCGCCAAAGCCATCGCCAGTTTCGCCATGACAAAACCGCCATTGCTCATGGGCCGAACGGCGATGTAAACCGGCATTTCACCAATTGAATGGAGGGGATCGAACTTTGCCAACGAGGGAGCCATCAAAACGGAAGCCAGCAGAGGCATGATCAACGCGATTAGAATCGGCTCCGGCGGAGCAGCGTCCGCACCCACCCATTGGAAACATTTCAAACACAACGGAAAAAACAGGAAGGCCATCCCCGCCCCGAAACCGGTGGGCAGCAATGCCTGCCTGCGCCATTCGAGCCAGAATTGCGCCCGGAACGCGGAACCAAATTTCTTGCGCCGACCCCGTGCCCGTGCAAAGCGCAGCCGGCTCCAAAGCATGGCGATCCAAGATGGTCCTTCCCATTGTCCCTGTCGGGTCAGTTTCAGACCGGTCCACGCGGCCGGCACGGCGGACAAGAGCAAGACGGCCAGAATGGGCCATCGCCACCCTGACAAGGCACTCGTGGGCATCTGCGGCATCTGCCAGACAAAAAAATGAATCACAGCCACCATAACCACGACAAGCATTCGGCCCTTAAACCACGAAAGGCTCCAAGCCAGAGTCTGCATCCACCAGAAAAAGGACAGCAGTACGGCGCTGATCCAAAGCAGGTCGGATGTGGTGACGCCAATCCAGTAGCGCCACACCAATTCGGCCCAGATCGCAAAAATAGCCACTATGACGCCGCCGCCAAAGACCATCGGCGCCAGGACGAGTCGGGCGGTGCTGACCGGCTTTAACAGCAGCCGGCCCGGAAAGCCGATCTGCACTATCCGCGCATCAATCTCAATGTGGCCGAAACAAATCAGTAGATTGCAGTAGGCTCCCAGGAAGCAGCAGAACGAAGCGAAACCCAACACTCCCCCATCGCCACCATGCTCTTTCCAGTGGACAAAGAACACGCTTGCTGCCAGAGCGGCTCCTTGCCACAGGAAGTTCAATTTGCGCCGGCCCCAGATTTCCCAGAGCATCGCGCCGGTTGGCGTTCGCCACGCAAGTCTGCCCACATTCATAAATCAACTTCCCTTTCCGCCAGCCCGCGCCACCAGAATTTCATCCAGCGTGGGAGTTCGTTCATCAACCACGCGGGCGCCGATCAATGCGGCCGCCGTTTCCAGTTCGAGATGCGAGCCGCCAAACAACACCCGCCATTCAGAACCGTACCCCGCGACCGCATGCGCCCCGGCCAGAACCGGCGCCGTCACTGGCGGTTCCGCAAAGGCCAGCACCGCCAAAATATGGTCGCGCCGCACCTCGTCCATCCGTCCGTTCAACACCACGCGTCCGCTCTGGAGCATGACGACGTGATCAGCGACACGCTCGACCTCGTCGAGCAGATGAGACGAGAACAGAACGGTTCGCCCTTCCTCGGCCACCATGCGAATGATCGCCTCCAGAATGTCCCGCCGAACCACGGGGTCCAAACCCGAACTGGGTTCGTCCAGAATCAACAGCTCCGGCCGATAGGCCAGAGCCGTCAGCAAACCTATCTTGGCCTGCTGCCCTTGCGACAGGGTTTTGATCTTTTGGGCCGGGTCCAGTTGGAATTGTTCCAAAAGCTGCCCGGCATATTGCTCATCCCACCCCGGATAAAATGCCTGCGTATAGCGCATAAACTCGTCCACCCGCATCCAACCGGGCAAATCGCGCCGCTCCGACAAATACCCCACCCGGCCCAACACGCCCACGGGATCAAAAACTGGATCCAGGCCAAAGACCCGCACGCTGCCCGTCTGGGCTTTCAACGAGCCCAGCAGATGTTTGATCAAAGTGGTCTTGCCGGCGCCATTTTCGCCCACCAACCCAAAAACGCTGCCGCACGGCACAAACACCGACACGTCGGCGAGTGCCGCCTTGGACCCGAAATGGCGCGACAGACCGCTGACGGCGATGACGGCCTCGGCCGATGAGCGAGATGGAATTTTCATTTGGATGATTCCGGTTGCATGGCGGCATCCCGCTCGCGCAGGAGGGCGATGACTTCGTCCAATCCCACGTTCAGGTGGCGCGCATAGGTCAATAACTTCTCGGCGGGTTCGGCCAGAATCCGGAGCCTTTCACGCCGGGGCAGGAGACTCTTCACCTGGGTCACTGTGGTGCCGGAACCTTGCTGCATGGCAACGATCCCCTCCCGTTCGAGTTCGAGGTAAGCGCGCGCCACGGTGTTGGGATTGATCCGCAGTTGTTCCGCCAAAACGCGGATCGGCGGGACATCATCGCCGGGCTTCAGCCGCCCGGCGGCCACCAGATACTTCACCTGTTCAACGATCTGTTGATAGATCGGCGCGCCATCCTGCACTGAGATTCGGAGCTGCATCGCATTTGAACCGTCGGGCCGCCCAAACCGGGGGCCTTCCGATTAATGTATTAATAATTTAATACATTGGCATAAATAGTCAAGCCCCATTTTTTGCATTTTTTTTGCATGTCGGCATGCACACGCCATTCATGGCTAATTCCTTTTTAAACCACCCGAATCACTACCGCCGTGGTGTTGTCGCGCCCGTTTCTGGCCAGCGATTCCTCCACGAGCTGGACCGCCGGGTTGGTGGCCTCCGGCCGGGTGGATTCAGCCGGGCGCAGAAACTCCTCCAGGTGGCTGTCGTGCAATCCCTCGACCAGGCCGTCGGTGCAGAGCAGAAAGATATCGCCGGCCTCATAAGTCACCGCGCCCACCTGCGGAGTGACAAACTGGTTGCCGCCGCCCAGGGCCTTTTGGAGCAGGTTGCGCCGCGGATGGCTGCGCGCCTCCCGCTCTTTGATCTTCCCCTGCCGCAACAGCCAGCCCACGTGCGTATCATCATGGCTCAGTTGTCGGATCGCTCCCGCGTGCGCGGGCAGATAATAAATGCGGCTGTCGCCGACGTGGCCAAAATACATCCGCCCCGGCGTGAACCAGCACAAACTCAAGGTGGTCTCCATGCCGAAGCACTCTTCATAGCTCTCCCCCAAGTGTGCCAGCGCCGCGTGGATTTCGGCGAAAAGCTCCTCCAGCACGTCGGGAAATCCGGCCTCCAATCCGACCGCTCTCTGGTGGTAGGAGCGCGGAAGCAGTGTCGTGATTTTTTGCACCGCAATCCGGCTGGCTTGTTCCCCGGCCATCGCCCCGCCCATCCCGTCGCTCACCGCGAACACAAAATCCATGTGTCCGGTCGGGCCTTCCCCGATGGCTCCCAGGTGATGCACTTCGCGGGCGTCAAACTGCAGACCCATGAAAGCGTCCTCGTTGTTGGGCCGGACCTTGCCGCGGTCCGTCCGTCCGGACCATTGCAGGCCTTTGGAAGCGGAGGCTTGGCGGGCAAAGTCCATGGCGGCGCGCGGTCACTCGAAACCCGGCAGGAGGGTCGCCAGCTCAAAGTCCACCACGCAGAAACGACCGTCGGACTGCCGGTAAGTCACGTTGCGAAGGTCGGGGTCGTCGTGCCGCACCCCGTAGCTTTCCAGTTCGGCGAACAACTCCCGCGTCCGTTCCGGGTCCAGATGCTCCACCCGCGTCCCGCAGCTGGTGGTGATGATGCGCGGGATGGCGGCATCGGCCTCCAGCAGCCGCGGCACGAACCCGCACCCGCGGGCCTGGAGATGCCGCAGCACCCGCACCTCTTTGTTGAATCGCTCCGGCGCGTCCGGGCCATGGTAAATCTTGTAAACCCGCCCATCGAAACTCGCGTGGACGGTCGCCCTGAGTGTGTCCTTCACCTGCAACATGCCACCGGAAACCTGCCCCACCGCCGCTCTCCGGTCAAATGATCCAGACAGCAAAATCTGCGCAGTACGAGCAAAAAAAAACAGTGGGTTGTCCTGATCCCGCGACCGGACCGGAAAAAAACAGCAGGGTTCCCCCGCGTCCACAGGCCATTTCAACCGCTTCGCGCCAGTCCAGTCCGGCGTTTTGGTAAAATGGCATTCTCCCTGCTTATGCAGACGCGATTAGCTGGCATCAGCAAACAAACTGGAAAATCGGCGTAACAAAAACGATCCGAAGACATGCAAATTGACATCTATGGCGAAATATAAACTCGAATATATCTGGCTCGACGGGTATGAACCCGTCCCAAACCTCCGCGGCAAGACTCAGATCAAGGAATTCGGCAGTTTCCCGAAACTCGAAGAACTGCCCATGTGGGGCTTTGACGGCAGTTCAACGCGGCAGGCCGAAGGCCACAGTTCGGATTGCCTGCTCAAACCCGTCGCGGTGTTTCCCGACTCGACGAGGAAGAACGGCGCGCTGGTCATGTGCGAGGTCATGATGCCCGACGGCAAGACGCCGCACCGGACCAATGCGCGCGCCACCATTCTCGACGACCCGGACGCCTGGTTCGGTTTTGAGCAGGAATACTTTCTTTACAAGGACGGCGCTCCGCTCGGTTTCCCAAAAGGCGGCGGCTTCCCGCCCCCCCAAGGCAAATACTACACCGGCGTGGGCTATGAGGCCGTGGGCGACATCGCCCGCGAGATCGTTGATGCTCATCTCGATCTCTGCCTCGATGCCGGCATCAACCATGAAGGCATCAACGCCGAGGTCGCCAAGGGCCAGTGGGAATTCCAAGTCTTCGGCAAAGGCTCCAGAAGCGCCGCCGACCAGATGTGGATCGCCCGTTACCTGCTCATGCGCGTTGGCGAAAAATACGGCGTGGACGTCAATTGGCACTGCAAGCCGCTGGGCGCCGACGTGGATTGGAACGGCTCCGGCATGCATACCAATTTCTCGACCAAATACATGCGCGAGGTGGGCGGCAAGGCCTACTTCGACGCCCTCATGGCCGCCTTCGACAAATACAAAAACGAGCACATCGCCGTGTACGGCCCGGACAACCACCTGCGCCTCACCGGCCTGCATGAGACCCAGTCCATTGATAAATTCAACTACGGCCTGGCCAACCGGGGCGCATCCGTCCGCGTCCCGCACAGTTTTGTCAACAACGGCCATCGCGGCTACCTGGAGGATCGCCGCCCCAACTCGCAGGGCGACCCCTACAAAATTGCCAGCCGCATCCTGCAAACCATTGCCACCGTGCCGAAAAAGTGACGGCCCAAAACTGAATCGGGCGACAATTTACTGGCGCGGCCTTTAATTGGAACTCCGCGAACTTCCGAAGGCCCGCCAGAATGAGTTTCGATTGCTTCTGGCCCGTTCCCAACGAACGGACCCGGCATTCCCGGGGAGCGCGGGGCGTCTCGCCCGCGGTGTTTGGCGTCTCGCCGAACACCTCGTCGAAGCCTGTGGCCACAGCATCAATTATCCAGGTGCCAGTCCTCACTATTTAAACTCTCGCGCTTTATCCTGACTGCGAAAACTGGCCAGTTCCGAGCAAATCAACATTTTGTCTGCCGCGTCCCGCCCGCTCTGTCCACCAACACATCCGCCTTCGCGGTTGCTTCCGCACGACACGTCCGCCACCGCCAGAGCCCCCTTGCCGAAATGAAAAACGCAAGGACGCCAAGGCGCGAAAAAGGGAAGACGTATTCCGCGACAAGAGAACACACAGACCACAAGGAAAGCAGCCAAAAATTCAAGCCTCGATCTTTGCGCTCACCTTGCCCCGAAAGCGTTCGGGGTTGAAGTTCCTTCGCGGCCATTATGCAGCCCTCTTCCCCGAAAGCTGTTCCCCCGAAAGCATTCGGGGTTCGGGGTTTGCGTATTCCGAGTATTTCGCGGTTATCAAACTCTTTTCTTCGCGCTCGTGGTTAAAACTTTCTTAAAGCGTTGCAATGCAGCGTGTTATAGCCGTTTGCGAAAGAAATCACACTGTTTTGTAAAAAATGTTAAAAAATCTGTTGACGAATAAATATATTAGCTGTAATGTTCGTCTAATGAATTATCAATTAAGGCCATGTAAAGGGAAAGGGTAAAGTCTAAATGCTGAGGGCTAAAGTTATGAAAAAAATGTTTGAAGCCCAAGTGAATTCAGGTTGCAGTCAAATCGCGGCAGGCTCGAGTCTCCCACCCGCCCAAAGGCGCGAAGGCGGGCGGGATGGCGGTCGGAAGGCCGTTATGGCCATGGATTCTCGCGCAGAACAGGTGAGAAAAGCGGCGAATTCTCACTTTTCTCGGAAACTGGCCTTTTGGCCATTTTCCCGTTGGAACCCGCTCTTGTGCAATCCATTGCAACTGAAACAGAGAGGAGGATTTCTCGGATTTCCAGAGAAATTCTCAGGGGGTGGTATATGGGGGGAGGGGGGGCGGGGAAGGCTATGACATGCAACCAGGAGGCCTTTGCGTTTCTTCCCCATGCTTTGAGGTCAAAAAATCAAGGCCAGTCAAACTCGGTCAAAGTGGGTCAAACCTGTTTTTGCTGGTCAAGGGGGTGGTTAGAGGCTATGCAAAGCCTTCAAAATGAACAACTTACAAAATAAACAGCTTTAGTCCGGTCAAACCATGTTAAACGTAATTAAATGTGGTCAAATTAAGCCAATTTGCCTCGAATTCAGGCCGGTTTGGCACGGAAGGGCTTGCCCCGGAAGGGCGTTGCAGCCAAGCTCCCTTGATTTATGAAGCGCAAGATCCCGCTGGTTATTGTGATCGTGGCCGTGTTGGCCGCGGCCCTCTATTTTGCCGCCGGCCGCCGCGGGCGCGAAATCGTTTTGACTGGCATGGTCACCACCGATGAAGTCATCGTCAGTTCGGAGATTCAAGGCCGGCTGCAAAAACTCCTGGTCCGTGAAGGCGACACCGTGACCAACGGGCAGTTGCTCGCGCTGATTCAACCCGCGGAGCGGAAGGCGGATTTGGCCTTTTACACCGACAGCGCGGAACAATCCGCCGCCCAAGTGACGCAAGCCGGGGCGGATTTGAAATTCCAGGAAGCCCAAACCAGCAACCTCACCTGGCAAACCGAAGCAAACTTGGCCGCGACCCGCGACCAGATTGCCCAAGCCGAATCGGACTTGGAAAACTTGACTCTCACTTTCAAGCGCGAAGAAGCCTTGTACAAACAAGGCGTTGATTCAGTGAAAGAATACGATCAGGCGCGAACGGCCTGCGACGCCGCCAAGGCCCGCGTCCAGTCCCTGCGCAAACAGGCGGTGGCGGCGCAGGCGGCGGTGGCCCTGGCTAAATCCACTGCCGAACAAATCGCCGCCCGCCGCGCCGCGCTCCAGGCCAATATCCAGCAAAGCGCCGCCGCCGGCGCGCAAAGGGAAAAGGCGGCCATCGTGTTGGGTTACACTGAAATTCGCGCGCCCATTGACGCCACGGTGGACGTCCGCGCCGCCTTGCAGGGCGAGGTGGTCAACCCCGGCCAGGCCATTGTCACCCTCCTCAATCCAAAAAACCTCTGGGTGCGGGCGGACGTGGAGGAAAGTTATATTGACAGCATCCATTTGGGCGGCAGGTTCACCGTCCGCCTCCCTTCCGGCGCCACGCGCGAAGGCGTCGTTTTTTACCGCGGGGTGGACGCCGATTACGCCACGCAACGGGACGTCAGCCGCGCCAAGCGCGACATCAAAACCTTTGAAATCCGGCTGCGCTGCAACAATGACGATGGCGGCCTGGCCGTCGGCATGACCGCCTCCGTCCTGCTCCCTTTGGGCAAACCATGACCTTGTTCGCCGTGGAAGTCGAAAACCTGACCAAGCGCTTCGGCGATTTTTGCGCCGTGGACAGCCTGAATTTCAACGTCGCCAACGGCGAAATCTTCGGCCTGCTCGGACCCAACGGCGCGGGCAAATCAACCTTGATACGCATGTTGACCACGCTCCTGCCGCCCACCTCCGGCTCGGCCCGCGTCAACGGATTCGACATCGTGCGCAACGCTAACGAAGTGCGCCGGTCCATCGGCGTCATTCCCCAGGCCATGACTTCCGATCTGGATTTGACCGCGCTGGAGAACATGAGCATCTTCGCCAAGCTCTACGGAATCCCCGGCGCAAAGCGGCGGCGGACGATCAAAGAACTGTTGCGGGCGGTGGATCTCGAACCCTGGGCGGACAAGCCGGTCAAGCTGTTTTCGGGCGGCATGCGGCGCCGGCTGGAGATCGCGCGCGGCCTAGTGCATGAGCCGAAAATATTTTTCCTGGACGAGCCTACCACCGGCCTGGACCCCGTCTCACGCGTCGCCGTTTGGGAAATGCTGGAAAAATTGAAGGGGCAGCGGGAACTGACCATTCTTGTCACGACCCACTACATGGATGAAGCCGACAAACTTTGCGACCGGGTCGCCATTATTGACAATGGCAAACTGGCGGCGCTGGATTCACCGTTAAAGCTCAAGGCTTCCATCCCCGGCCAAAACATTCTGGAAGTCAGCTTTTCCCAGGTGCCCGCGGGATGGGCTGAGACGCTCCGCGCCCTGCCCGATGTGGCGGGCTTGAAATCCGATGACCATGTCTTCCGCCTTTCCTCCCACAACGGACCCCGCACCACCATCGCCTTGATGGAAGCGGCGCGGGCGGCCGGGGTGACACTGACTTCCCTGTCCGTGCAAAGCACCACCCTGGACGACGTTTTTGTGCATTACACCGGGCATCAACTGCGCGACGCGCTGCGCGAGCCGGACGCCGCCAGCAGCCCATTCATATTGCAACGAGGCTGAAGATGAACCGCATCCTGGCCATCATTGAACGTGATTTGCGGCGCTTCCGGCGCAGCCCAACCTTGATGATCGTCTCGATGGTCATGCCGTTGTTGCAGCTCATCATCCTGGGCTATGCCTTCGGCGGAAAAATCAGGAACCTGCAAGTCGGGGTTTTGGATCAGGACCATGGAATGCCGGCCGTCAAACTGAAAGAAATGGCCCAAGCCGTCGCGGCCAACGCGCGCACCTTCCAGACCGTGGCCTACAGCGGCCAGGCCGCCGCCTTGCGCGACTTGCGCAACGGGAAAATCAATGGGCTGCTGGACATTCCGCCGCAATTCTCGCGCAAAGTTCTGGCCGGGGCCAGTCCTCATATCGGCCTGGCGCAGGATAACACCGATCAATTCTCCTCCTCCGCCCTGGAAGGAACGCTCAATCAAATGCTCGCGTCCTACAATCAAACCCCCGTTCCTGCGCGCCTCTCGGCCAATGCCACCCTCTCGGTTGTCGAAATTTATCCTTACGTGCCCTACATCCAATTCCTCCTGCCCGGGACCATCTCCCTGGCCATCTTCGTTTCGGCGATGATTGGCGGCGGGATCATCTTTATTGATGACAAGGCCCGCGGGCTGCACGAAGGCTATCTGGTCACTCCCATTAGCAAGCTGGAACTCATCCTCGGCTTCACCCTGGCGGGCGCGGCCAAGGCGATTTTGGCGGGATTTGTGCTGGTCACGCTTGGCTCGGTCATCGCCGGGATACCGGACCCGTTGAACCTGATGCGTCTGGCGCGAATGCTCCTGCTGGTGATGGTGACATCGCTGGCCCTGATCAGCATGATGTTTCTCCTGATGGTGCGGGTGAGCGATCCATTGGTGCCGCGCGCCATTTTTGGGGTGTTAAACACCGTGCTCTTTTTTCCCAGCGGCGCGGTTTATCCAACGCAGAGCTTCCCCGCCTGGATGAAGGTGATCACGGCGATTGATCCATTCACCTACGCGGTGCATGGCTTCAAACAATTGGTGCTCAAAAACACGGGCCTGGGCGCGATCGGTTATGATCTTCTCTACCTGATGGGATTCAGCGTCATCACCATGGCCGCCGCGACGCTTTTATTCAGGCGGACGCTTTGATCCCAATATGTCATTTGTCCAAAAATCCTTTTCTAACTTCCGGCGGCCAGTTGGCGCTCAACACCCGGTTCGTTCCGTGGTTCCAGAGGGCCACTTGCGCCGGTTGGCCATTGGTGCTGAAAATGTAGCACAATTCGCCGGCGGATCGCCAGGCAGGCACGGACACAGTGTCCTCTTTTCCCGCCGCCTGCACGGTGTCCAGATCTCCCGTGGCCAGGGTCAGAACCACGACGGCGCCTTTCTCCCCGCTGATGGCAATGCGTTTGCCGTCGGGACTCGGTTCATAAAAGTCCGGTTTGCCGGGCAGGCTGTCCTGCGCGCTTCGTGGAATCAGCGGGATGACTGCGGTCTGCCGCTCGGGATTAAGGGCAAAGAGTTGCGGCAGTTGGGGCATGTCCACCTTGGTGCAGGGGAGATGGACGTCCGCTGCCGCAAAAATGATCCGTCCATCGCTCGCACAGCGAACTTTATTATTTACATCAAACAGCAAGCCGGCCAGATCGTCGGCGTTCGTTTGTATTTCGATCCTGCCCGCGGCGTTGAGAATGCCGCGTCGCGTGAGCGAACCCAGGCAGAGTTGATCGTTGTTTGCGGCCTCATTGATGGCATGCACATACAGGAGAGAATGGCCGTCAAGCGACCAATCGGAACAATAGGCCGTATTTTTGGCCACCAACTGTGGCGCTATGGATCCGTCCGTCGGAAGCACCCACAATTGCGGGCCGTCTTTTTCGCCGCCTTCAACCGTGCAGGCGATGGCTGTTCCCGTGGGGGAGACGCGGATGTCGTTAAGGCCGCGCAGGCTGTTGAGCAGCGGCGGCCCAAGCGCCAGCTTTCCCTGCTCCAGCGTGCCGATGCGGATTTGCAACACGCTCGCCTCCACCTGTTGCAATGCGTCCCAGTTGGTCCCGGCCTGTTCCTTGGTTCCTTCGCTTTCCACGAGATAGGCCGCCACCGCGTTCTTTTCATGATCATTCAGGTTGGTCAGGGCCTTCAAAGCGTCGGCAAGATTGTGCCCAGCCTTCAATTCCTCCAGAACCGTCTTTCCGCCTTGCGCGACTCGTTCGCGCTCCTCGGGCGCAATGACCTTTTCCAGGTCTTTCCAGGACTGTTTTCCAACTTCAGACACCAATGCCAGCCGTTGAGAATCCGAAAACCATTGGGCCAGCCCGTCGCCGGGCAGGATTGTTTCGGAGAGCGCGCCGTCCGGCCCGCATAAATGCAAACCGTCCCCTGCGAAAACAGCCGCGTGCGCGCCGTCCGGCGACCAGACAATCCTCCGGGAGACGCATCCGGTCATCAGGAGGCACAGGGCTGCCACGGCAAGGACGGACCAGGAACCAATTGATTTCATTTTCTTCATAATAGTTTAATAGTTTTTAGAATATCCCAGGTTTTTCGACGGGTGATTTCCAAATGACCCGGTTTTCCGTTTTCATAGTCACTGGCGACAAACCGGCGCGAAGACGGCGGGCGGACCAGAAGCCCGATTCATCCGCCGTCATTATTGCGGCTGTCTCGCGGCCGGGAACCGAGGCGGTGCGGGGGAGGGCGCTCCAGCCGCGCACGGCGAAGATTCCCAATGAAAAACCGCAGACAAAGCAGGCCGCCATGGCCCAAGCCCATAATGGGACCCGACTGAATGGCCGCGACGCGGGCAACGCCACCGCTGGCTGGCCGGCCAGCGCCAGCCGCGCCAGCCGCAACGTCTCGCCGATTTCCGCGGCTTCCCTTCTCGCCGCCGGTTCTTGCTGGAGATGGGCCTCCAGCAACTCCTTCACGTCGGGCGATAATTCCCCCGCCGCGCTGTCAATCAATAATCTTTCCAACACGTCACTCTTCATAATCGCTGTTCTTCAAATGCTCCCGCAATTGGCGGACCGCGTGATGCAGCCGGGACCGGACCGTGCCCACCGGCACGCCCAAGGTTGCGGCCATTTCCTCGTAGGAAAGCTCGCGTTGCAGCCGCAATTCCAGGACCTGCCGCGAGGCCGCATTCAGCCGCGCGATGCCTTCGCGCATCACCTCCAGCCTCGGGTCCGCCGTTTCCGCCTCCTCCATGGGCGGCTCCGCGTGCAATTCCTCCGTCGCATGGGAACGCCGGTGCAATTCCGCGCTCAAATTCCGCGCCATTCCGAACAAGTATGCCCGCGGCGAATCCGCCCGCAGCAGCCGCTCCGGATTTTTCATCGCCGCCGCAAAAGTTTCCTGCAACAAATCCTCCGCCGTCTGTGGACTGTCGTGGCGCCGCCGGAAAAACGCCAGCAACTCCGGCCCGAATTCCCGGTAAATGTTCTCCATCATCTTGGCGTGGTCGCCGGTATTATCCATGTGCTTCAATCGCCGTCATCATGTACGTCGGGTTGGCTGCCGGGAAAGTTCAAAGAAAGTGATGCGATTCCGACAATTCGCATTTTCTGTAATTTGTAGAATACGGCATGGCGGCCTTTGCCCGGCAATTCAAACCCAGGCGCCAATGGCTGATGGGCGGGCGAGGCATGCCATTGGAAGAATTCATTTCCAAACCGGCGGCCCACTGGCTTTCAAGGATTACTGGTCAGGCGGAAGAATAAAGTTCCCGTGGTTGGCGTAATGGTGATGCTGTTGGTGCCGTTGCTGGCGCTGACGGCGTAGCCGCTCGCGGTCCAGCCGGCCAATGCCGCCAGATTGCTGTTCTCTTGCAGGTTGTAACCGGCCGTGTCCGGCCAGGAGATTGTGACGCTGTTGCCGGCCTTGGTGATGGTCAAGGTCGGCGCGACGGCTGCTGCCAGCACGGTCAGGGTTCCGTCCACGTAACTGATGTTGTAATTGGGGTCGGACGCGCCTGACACAGTAATGGTGTACGAGCCGGGCACACTGGTGTTTGCGCCGTTGATCGAGAGCGCCGGCGGCGTGTTCGGCGGCGTGGTCAGCGACGACTGCGTGTCTCCATTGACGAAGCCGCTGTAGGAAGCTGTCAGCGTCGGCACCGTCCCGCCAGCCGTCATGCTGGCCGGATTGGCGGTGATGGTTAATGATGCCGGATCGACATTGATCGGCACGATCTGCGTCACCGGGGTCGGGTAATCCGTCGTGTCGGAAGGCGTAAAGGTGAGGGTGAGAGGCTGGGCCAAACCGGCCTGCAACACCGTTCCCAACGGTGGCGAGTAGCTGTAGCTGCCATCGATGTTGACGCTGGCGTTCAATTGGTCCGCCGTCAGGGCCGCGCCGTAGGTAATGTCGGCCGGAGTTGGCCAGGTGATAGTAATGCCCGGAGGGGGCGGCACAGAATTGGGACTGGATGCAAAAGTATATTCGTTCGCTTGGGGAAAACTCGGATCAATTGTGACTGCCGGATCCATAGAGGCACTCCCGTTTCCGCCGGCGATCACATTCATCACCATCTGCATGACTACGCCTGCGGGAACATCAACGTCTTGATTAACAGAAAAGGTGCTTTGCAAACCCGCGCTGCCGTTGCCCGCAGCGCAGGTAAAACTTGATCCCGGAACTTCCTGCGAGGTCGCAGTATTGACGATATAAATGGATGCAGTCGCACTTCCACCTGCGGCCGATGAAGCAGCCGTAGACGCATTGGCGGTTAGGATCACTGGCACCATTGGGCCCGGTGGTCCGATGACTTCGAAATTGTATGCGGCGTAGGATTCCGAGAAGCAGCTCCACCCACCGGTGTGCGCTATTGAGACCCCAAGCGACAGGTTGCCGCCGAGAGTAAGATACGCGTTACCCGTGACGGAGCCATTGTAATCAGTAAAGGAAGGACTCCCGTCCCAACTGGCGGAAAGGGTCACATCAAACGGGATGGTATCTCCGTCACCGCCGCTGGTGTAGGGATAGCCCCCGTCCTCTTCATAGATCGTCCAACCTCCAGTGGCGTTGGCAACCTGCGGAAGTATCTGAAGCGTTCCGCTATTGAAGACGTAACTGTAATTCGGATTGCTAATCGTTCCCATCGTCACGTTGATCGGGTAATTGCCTGTCGGACTTTGAGAGGTTACGGGGGGGGTCACGGTCTCGCTCGCCGCCCCGCCCAGAGAGGACGGGCCGTCGCTGAAGACAAAGCCATTGTAATTTAAAGTCAACGCAGGAACAGGTCCGCCGACGACCATGTAGGCGTTATTGGCCGAGATCGTCAAAAGCGCCTGGTTTACCGTCACGCTGACGGTGGTTGAGGCGGTCTTATAGTCGCCCGCATTCGGACCCGTCGGGGTGAAGGTCACGCTTTGTGAAGCCGTGCCTGCGGTGGGTCCGGTCGAGGGCGTGGTGAAGGCAAAGGTTCCAGAGACGGAGATTAGTCCAGAGACGGGGTTCACCACCACTCCACCACTGAGAGTCGAAGCACTCAAGGCTTGGCCGTAAGTGATGGGGGCAGCAGTGGGAGGCGTGGTGATCGAAGGCGTGGCTTGGTTCACCGTCAGCGTGGTGCTGGAATCGTTTGCGGCACTTAACGAGGCGTCGCCGGCATAGGCATAGTTGATGGTGTAGGCGGTTACGGGTAGGGGTCCGAGAATATAACTGAAAGAAAAGTCACCGGTGGAGTCGTTGATGGTGGTCGTCTGCGCGTACCCATTGATGGTGACGGTGATTGTCTCGCCTTGGGCCGGATAAAGCGGGCCTGCGGCGCTGACTGTGCCAGCCAGAGTGATAGCGGTTGTGCCGTAGGTGATGGATTGGCTGGTCAAATCAGAGAACGAAGGCGTGGGCAGAGTGGCTCCGCCGATTACCGGGATGGGACCAAGATCGATTGTCTCCAGGGTTTCGGGGACATCTGACACGTCAAGGGTTTGGGAGCCTGTTGTGCCGATCGTTTCGAATTTAACATTGAAGGTCGCCACCCCGCCCGCCAGTTGGACGTCTGCTCCCTGCAAGGCCTGATAGGCGGCATTCGGGGCCGGTTGGTACATGGCATCGGGGTCGGTTGAACTTAACTCCACCATGTCGTTGACAGGCACGATATTAAAGTCGGAGTCCTCCGCTTCGACAGTGAAGGAAAACGGCACTCCAATTGTCTGGGTGATAGTAAAACCCGTCGCAATGATAGGATATTGACCGTTTACCGGGGTATTTATCGGCGGGTAACTAATGAGGTATTCCGCGGGACCCGGCTTGACCGTCTCCTGCTGCGTCGCCGAAGTGATCGTTGTCGGCGAGGTGCTTGCCGCTGTGATCGTCTGGGTCCCGGCTTGCGTGTCCGTATAGGTGAAACTGGCGCTGCTCGAGCCGCTGGCAATTGTCAATGAAGGGGGATTGAACGTCACCGTGCCGCTGGATGTGCTCGACAGCGTCACGGTCCGGTTCGCTTCGCTCGTGACCGGGTTGCCGGATTGGTCCTGCCGCTGCACCGTGATGGTACTCGATGCCACGCCCGCCGTTACCGTCACCGGCGAAGTCGTAAACACCAATTGGGCTGCTGTGGAGGACGGCACGCATTTGCCCAAGCCGCCGGCGTTGTAAATGGCTAGAATCTCGGCGGCCGAAAGCTCGCGGTTGTAAATGGAAACTTGATCAATCGCGCCCTTAAAAAAGAGACTGGCAGGTGCGTTAGGCCAATTATTAAGGTTGTCCTGACCAATTCTCCACCACCCCTTGTATTTCGCGGCGATGGTTGCACTCGTGTTCTGCGCCACTTGTGCTCCATCCACATACAAAATGATTCCATCGCTGGCGGACATTGTTGCCGCCACATGGTGCCAATTGCCGTCATTGTAGAAGGTGGTGGAATCAGCCCAAGCCGGCCAAATGCCAAAGTGAAGGAAGCCGTTATCACCCATGTAAACAATCCGGTCATACTGCTCACCGACGCCGGTTTGGGTTTGGCTGCCGGAGAAACCGATCAGCACGCCGCCGGGGCCTCCTGACGAGGTTGTTTTAAACCAGCACTCCAAAGTAAAGGTTTGTGGAGCGTTATTAATTAGGTCGGAAGTGGCGAGAAAACCGGTTGACCCGTCAAAGTTAAAGGCGCTCAGGGGCAGTCCGTCATTGCCGGTTGTGTATGTCACCCCGCCTTCCAGAATCGCTGTGTTCCCGCCCACGATGTCATTCGGATTGTCATCCCCGAGCCACCAGTAAACAATGCCCGACGGCACCGGATCGCACGCCGGGAGGGCAGCGCGGGCGCTGCCGCTGAAGAGGTGAAAGCAAAGCAATGTCAGACCACAGGCCAGAAGCGGCCTGCCAAGCGCAATCGGGTGCGGAGAGATTTTCACAGTAACCTTTTCAATAGTCTTTATTTCACTGAGTCTTTTAAAGCCGGCCTTCATGATAACTTTTTTTGGCCTTCCCCGGGCGATGGCGCGTTACCAGGAAGAGGGACTTTAACATGGCATTAGTAACGCAGCGCCATCGCGGAAAGCGAGCTTTATTCGCATTTTTTATGCAAGTACAAGTATTACTAATATACGTTCACGAATTACATCAGGTGCGTTTATGAGAAAACCCGATGGGGTTGCCTTTCACTTTTTCGGTGGCTGCTCCCAATCTTAATAGGATTAAGATCAAGATCAGGAACCAGAAACCGCCGCCCAAAATTTCGTTTCGACAAGCGCCAGGATCAAATCTGGAAATCGGCCTTTTTGGACATGAAGGTGTGGATGCCGCACTCGACTTTTTTGAAACCGGTCCAGCGGCCCGCCCGTTCGCCTTCGCCATCGCCGGTTTTGCGGGTGCAGGTCATGCAGCCTATCGAACGGTAACCTTGATCGTGCAATGGGTTGTAGGGGATTTTGTGCTGACGGATGTAATCCCAGATGGCTTCACGCGACCACTGGGCCATCGGATTCAATTTGACGATTTCGGCGCCGGAGTTTTGGTCGAGGGTGTACAGCTCGACGATCCCAATTTTGGCGCGAGTTTCGGATTGATGGCGGCGCAGGCCGGTGATCCAGCAGTCCAAGTCATGCAGCTTGGATTGGAGCGGCAGGACTTTGCGGATGGTGCAGCAGAGGTCCGGATCGCGGTTCCACAGCTCCGGCCCCTGGGCTTCGGCTTGTTGTTCCACGGTCAGGTCAGGGTGGAGCGATTCCATCTTCCAGCCATAGAAATCTTCCAGCCGCTTTTGCAATTCGATTGTTTCGGGAAAGAGCAAACCAGTGTCGAGCGTGAAGACTGGGAAGCTCAGGCCGGCCTGTTTGGCCAGATGCAGCATGACCAAGCCCGCCCCCTGGAAACTGGTTCCAATGCTGGCGCGCCGGCCAAAACGGCGCGCGGCCCAGGCCAGAATTTCCTCGGAGCTTTGCCCCGCAAATTGGCCGTTCAACTCGGACACTTCACGGACTGTTATGAGGGAGCTTTCCAAGGCGGGCCTTACGTTTGCGCAGGAGCCGTTTTTGGCGCGGGCGCGGGCGCGGTGGCCGCCGGCAGCAGCACGCGCTGGCAAAAATCGCCAAACCGTTCCGCGCCGAGACGCTCCCGTGCGAATTGCGTGAACAAGGGACGCAATTCCGCCGCCAGATCCTCATTCTTGACGCTTTCCTTGTAGAGCCGGCCCAGACGTGTGCTGGATACATTGCCGCCCAGGTAAAGCGCGTATTTGCCCGGGGCGCGGCCCACCAGCGCCAGTTCCGCCGTGTAGGGGCGGGCGCAGCCGTTGGGGCAGCCGGTCATGCGGATGATGATTTCCTCGCCGGCCAGTCCGATTTCCGCCAGCAATCGTTCAATGCGGGTGATGACATCGGGCATGATTCGCTCGGATTCGGCCAGGGCCAGGCCGCAGGTGGGGAGGGCCGGGCAAGCCATGGAGGCGAGCCGCACCACGCCGGCTTGGTTGTCCACGGCCACGCCGTGTTCGGCCAGCAAGCGGGAGATGGCCTCCTTGTCATTAGTATTGACATTAATGAGCAGGATGTTTTGCGAAGGCGTCAGACGGAGCTGGGGCCGGAATTGTTCGGCCACCCGACGCAAACCGGTCTTCAAGCGGTAATCGCCCGCATCCTTGATTCGGCCATTCTCGACGAAGAGGCCCAGGAACCATTTCCCGTCGAATTGCTGCTGCCAGCCGTAAAGGTCGCCTTGCCGGGTGAATTGGAAGGGCCGCGCCGTTGCCAGATTGAAGCCGAGGCGCTTTTCCAGTTCCGCGCGAAACCACGCCACGCCGCGCTCTTGAATGACGTACTTGAGACGCGCATGTTTGCGATTGGTGCGGTCTCCGAAATCGCGGTGGACTGTCACCACCCCTTTGGCCGTGTCAATCACCTGCTCCGGCTTGATAAAACCGATCACATCGGCCAGGCGCGGATAGGTTTGGGCGTTGCCGTGGCTCATCCCCAACCCGCCGCCGGCGCTGAGGTTGTAGCCGGCCAGTTTGCCGCTTTCAATGATGGCGATAAAACCGCAATCGTTGGTGAAAATGTCAATGTCATTGAGCGGGGGAATGGCGAAGGCGACCTTGAATTTTCGCGGCAAATAAGTCTTGCCGTAAAGCGGATCGACGAAATGGGCGTCCTCCTCAGTCAACTTCAATTCCACGCCTTCCACCCAAATTTGATGATAAGCGCGCGTTTTGGGGAGCAGGGCGTCGGAAACGATTGCCGCCTGGCGTTGAATTTCATCCACCAACGGGCTTGTGGCCGGCGTCGGCGCGGCCATGACATTGCGGGTGACGTCGCCGCAAGCGGCCAGAGTGGTCGCCGTGACGTTGTTGAGACCCTTCATGAATTTGCCCAGGTTGCCCTTGGTCACGCCATGAAACTGAAAGCCCTGGCGCGTGGTGATGCGCAGGGTGTTATTGCCGTATTGGCTGGAAAGCTGGTCAAACGCCAGGTAAACGGATGGCTTGACCACGCCGCCCGGCAAGCGTCCGCGCACCATGTAGATGTATTGTTTGCCGGTTTTGCGTTTATCACGATCATCCTGCTGATAAATGCCGTGGAACTTCAGAAACTCGTAATCGTCCTCTGAAAACCGGTCTTTCGAGGCATCGGCCAGCGTTTGGCTGATCGTACCCGACAAAATCGGGTTGCTTGCTTTAAGCAGTTCGTTGCGCGAAAGTTTTGGTGCTGTCTCCGAGTTAATCATAAGTGATCCGCTAAGGTTACTAACCTTTGTTTATTTAAGCGCAGATTTTCCGAAATGTCAACCGGTTTTCGACACTTTTCGGCACTTGGACGTCCCTCGAATCGGTTTGATTCACTTTGACGGAGTTTGACCGGGTTTGACCGGGTTTAAGCTGGAAGTAGTTTATTGTAAAGTACTTGCATAAATTTTTGCAGCAACTTAACCAGCCGCATCGGTTTGACTGACTTTGACTGACTTTGACCGTGCGCAGCATGGGGAGGATTGGGGAGCGGGAGCGTTTTATCGTGCCGCAGCAGCGCGGAGGCGGGCCCAGTCGTGCTGTAGCGCGTCTGGCGCCGCGCTCCCTCTCTGTTCTCCACAACAGGTCTTTGACATATTGATGCGCAGCATGCCGCCATGCGCGATGAATACCGGGCGAAGATATGTTTGGCGGGACGCCAGACAGCGCGGGCGAGACGCCCGCGCTCCACTTCACTTTTTCCTTCACAATTGTTCCTTTTCTTCTGCTGGACGCATCCAGGCGTAATCAAACTACCGACATGTCAGACGGATGTCAAATTAAAAGGTTACATTAATTAATTTCCGGGCGGCTAGGAACCGGGAACGGTCACGATCAATTCCTGCCGCTCGTTGACGGTTGCAGAAAGGACCGGCAACGCGCGTCTGGCCGGTCCGGCGGTCACGTTGCCGCCGGGATCGAAGGTCGAACCATGACACTTGCAGTAAAATGAATGGTCCGGCTCGGCCTTGAGTTTGCAGTATCGGTGGGTGCAAATCGAGGAGAGCACGGTGAGCTTGCCCTCCTTGGAAATCACGAAGAATCCCAAGTCACCGAAGGCGTCATAAACACCGTCGGCAGCGTAATTGGCAACCGGCCCCGCGTTGATCACGCGTCCGACGCGCAAGAGGCGTGAGTTGTTCCCATCGTCCATGGAAGCGCAACCGGACGTCACCGCAGCGGCGGTGGTGATGAGGAATTGTCTGCGGTTCATACCTCGAAGGCAGGCAGCGTATCATTCTCAAAACTCGAATACCAGACTGGTGAAAAAGCCGTGGTTGAGGTCCTCGCCGGCCCCGTGATCGATTGGAAAAACGTATCCGAACCCAAGCCGCGGCTGTATGCTGCCGATGGTTTTGAGATTGATACGGAAGGCGGCGTTGCCGGTGAGGGTGTTGTGTCCGGGAGTGTCCTTGTTGATGTCGGTATCGCCGGACAATTCAAACACCGGGATGAATTGGAGCACGCCGGGCAACGGGAGTTCCTTGTGCTGGATGGGAAAACCAAACACAAACCCGTATTCGAATGTTTGCAGCCCACCTTCACTCCCGCCGCCGAAAAGGGTCGAGTAGCCGAAAACGGATTGGAGGTTGAAATGATCGCCCAGCCTGAGGTCATTGAAGATTTTGGGGACGAACTCGGCGTTTTTGCTGACGACGGAATTGACGGGGATGCCAGCCTCGACTGCGACGCCCCAGGTGCTGTCCACAAAGCGGGCCGGCGAAACATATTGGTGGATGGGATAGCGCGCGCCGATATTGACGTTATCAAAGCCCTGCATGATCGAGCCGCCGCCCATGTCGCGCTCGTAAGGCAATTCCAATTCGACGGTCATCAGGCCGAACCCTTTCTCCAGCTCCACCCTGCCAAATTCACTCTCCCGATTATTTCCGCGCGCGTGCTCCCAATCGAGGCGAAATTCGTTGATTTCGAGGTCCGAGTCGTCCACAAGAAAAGGTTCTGGAAAGACGCCCTGGCCGTACTCGCTGCGATGGTCCAGCCAGTCAAAGAGGCCGTATCGCAGGCCGGAAGATGATTGCGGAGCCGGGGACACCAACGCGGCCGGATCGGCAGCCCGGAGCGCGGCGGGAACCAGCCCCGTCATCGAAAGGAGAAGACAACCTGCAATGAGAATATTTTTCATTACGGCAAAGATAAACGGGCGCGCAAAACGCCGCTGTCGCTGGTTTGCAATTCTTTAGCGGTCGCTTGCGCTCGCCCGGTTCATGACGGTTTCCTGCCGGCTGGCATCAACGGATACAGACCGGGACAACAACCGATGACTTCATGGAAGGCGCTGCTGAAATGGCTCAGACTGGAGTAGCCCACCTCCAGGGCGGCTTCGGTGACGTTCATGCGGCCTTCGCGCAACAGGCTTGCGGCGCGCTCCATGCGCAAGTCGCGCAGGGTCACGGAAATGGTCTTGCCGACTTCCTGGGTAAAAATCCGGCTGAGATAAAAGTGGCTGCATCCCACCCGCCGTCCCAATTCCTCCAAGCCGGGCGGGGCGGCCAGGTTCTCCTTGAGAATGGCCAGGACCTTTTGTGCCCTTTCCCGGTTCAAGTGATGCTGGCGCTGGCAAAACAACTCCTCGCCCGCCAACGGTTGATAAAGAAATGCCGCCACCACTTCCAAAGTCTTCGCCTGATACCAAAGACGTTGCGCCGCCAGAAAAACGGGCGGACGCCGAAAACTCAGGATCAATTGCTGCTGATCATTGCTCAACCGGACGGGTTCGGAAACCATCCCGGGGGCGCGGTCCCGGCGGGCCAGGAACTGGCTCACGCGCGGATGAAGCCCCCGTTCCGCAGCGATCAGGTGGCGTTCCAGAAACGCCAGCGAGAGTTCGATGGTGATGAATTGATGGCGCTCACCGCCGCGCCGCGAAGCCGTCAAGGAGGAATCGTTTTGCGCGTAGAACCCGGCCGTGAGCGGGGCAAGCTGGAGCGTTTCGCCCGCCGCCCGAACGTCGGCACTGCCGGACAGATTGAGACAAATCTCCAGGCTGCCCGGATGAAACGTTCTGGACCAATCCAGCGGGTCCGATGTGGTAAAATCGTGCCATTCCACGCTGTAACCGGCGTCGCGAAAACTGCCGTGCAGTTTGCGCCAGCCGTGGCCGAACGGTTTCCACACGTCCATTTCGCTGAAGGCCGGGCCGCTGGGCGCGCCCGGGGATTTTTTGCTTTTGGCCGGCAACGAAGCCATCATCGGCACAGGCTAAGTGGAATTGAGACTCAATCTCAACAAATAAAAACGACGGGGGTTCTCTTAACAGCAGTTTTCTCGTTGAAACACCCTTTCTTTTGACGGTAGGATCGCACAGTGAATCATCCGCGACCTATTCGACGTTTTCGGTTGCCGTTGCCCGCTCTGTTGACGATTGCCCTTGCGGCAGCCTCCCCGGCGCCGGGGCAGGAGACGAACACGCCCAGCCAGCCGACAACGAATGTTGCCGGGTGGCAGCCCAAGCCCGCCACGGCCGCCGCCGGCGACACCAACGTGAAATCCACCCCGCCGTCGTCCAATTCGATGGCGTTTCAGGAAACCAAGGCGCGGGCGGAAAAGGGAGAGGCAGCCGCGGAAAGTGAACTTGGCCTGATGTATGACCTTGGGCAGGGTGTCGCGCAAGACTACGCCGAAGCGGTGAAATGGTTCCGCAAAGCGGCGGAGCAAGGGCACCCCGGCGCGCAACTCCTCCTTGGCTTGCACTGCCAAAACGGGGATGGCACCCGGCAGGACTACGCCGAAGCCGTGAAGTGGTTGCGCAAGGCGGCGGAACAGGGCGGCGCGGCGGCACAATACAATCTAGGAGTGTGTTATTTCCGCGGGCACGGTGTCCTGCAAGATTACGCCGAGGCGGTGAAGTGGTATCGCAAAGCGGCCCTGCAAGGCGATCCGATGGCACAATACAATCTGGGTGTGTGCTATTTCCGCGGGCAGGGAGTCGCGCAAGACTACGCCGGGGCCGTGAAGTGGTACCGCAAGGCCGCCGAGCAGGACGGGCTGGCGGCGGAATACAATCTGGGTTTGTGTTACCACAATGGGCAGGGTGTCGCGCAAGATTACGCCGAGGCCGTGAAGTGGTTCCGCAAAGCGGCGGAACAGGGCGATGCGGCGGCACAATACGATCTTGGATTCATGTATGGCGAGGGCCAGGGCGTGCCCAAGGATTATGTCGAAGCTTACAAGTGGTACAACCTCGCCGCCGCACAAAACGAAACCAACGCGATTCGGAACCGCGACATTGTCACCAGTTCCATGACGCCGTTGCAGATCATAGAAGGCCAGCGGCTTTCCCATGATTTCATTGTTCGCAAGGAAGGCGGCCCCGCCAATCGGGCCGACAGCGAGGATTCGGTGGAGATTGGAACCTGGTTTCGCTTCACCGGCGCAGGCTTTTTCGTCACGGAGGACGGCTGCCTGCTGACCTGTTATCATGTGGTCGAGAACGCGGCCCGGATTGCCATACGAACGAAGGCGGGCACATTCCCGGCAACGCTGGTCAAAGCGGACAAGGCAAACGACGTGGCATTGTTGAAAGTGCCCGGCGCATTTCCCGCGTTGCCCGTCGCGCCGAGCCGCGGGGTGAAGCCGGGCGCATCGGTCTTTACCATCGGTTTTCCGACCGTCGAATTGCGGGGTTTCACCCCCAAACTGGCCCAAGGCGAGATCAGCAGTTTAAACGGGATGCAGGACGACCCGCGCGAGTTTCAAATCAGTGTTCCGGTGCGGCCGGGCAATGCGGGCGGGCCGCTCCTGGACGGATGCGGGAACGTTGTGGGCATGGTGGAAGCGCAAGTGGCGGACGTTGCCGCGCCTGAAATCCCCGCCCCGTTGCCGCAGAGCGCCAATTACGCCATGAAAAGCTCCGTGTTGAACGTGTTGCTGGAAAGTGTGCCGGAAGTGTCGGCCAAATTGAAAGAGCCGAACCGCACGGAGAAAAAGTTTGAGGATGCGGTCAAAGACGCCGGGAACGCGATTGCGCTTGTGTTGGTGTATTGAGGGAGCTTGTCCGCCGAGATTCTCTTAAATCTTGCCGAAACGATTTTCATGGAATACCTTTTCTCTGCGTGGATTACAGCCACATCATCACGATAGAGCCTGGCAAGCGCAGCGGCAAGCCGTGCATCCGGGGGATGAGGATCACCGTTTACGACGTCCTTGATTATCTGGCTTCAGGCATGACCGAAGAGGAGATTCTTGCGGACTTCTCCGAATTGACGCGCGAGGATATCAAGGCATGCTTGGCCTTCGCCGCCGACCGTGAACGCAAGCTCTTCCCTCCAGCCGCGTGAAACTCCTGCTGGACGAGAACCTTTCCGACAGAATCGTTCCGCAGATTCTTGACCTTTATCCTGACTCGGCACATGTCAAATCACACCAGCTCATCCGCTCAGATGACGGGCTGATTTGGGCGTTCGCCCAGCGACACGGTTTCACCATCGTATCAAAAGACTCGGACTTTCACCAGCGCAGCTTGCTCTTCGGACATCCACCCAAACTGGTTTTTATGCGCGTTGGCAATTGCGCGACAAATCGAATCACCGACATGTTGCGCGCCAATTTCGTTCTGATGTCTGCGTTCGATTCCGATCCGAACGCCAGCCTCCTAGTCCTCCCTTCCCAAAGAAACGATTAGATTGATTGATGACGCCTTGCGCGGTCATGCGTTGAATTATCTCAATCCGGTGGCGGCACCTGCTCCAGCAGGAAACGGTAGATCGGCTTCCAAAAGCGTCCTGCTCCATCATAGGGAGGTCGCAGCCCATTCATAGCGGCTGCGAGCGCGCACCCGATCGCCGTGCCCGTCCAAAAAGTGCTTCCTTTGAGATCAATGGTGCCAATGGAATTTAGAAAGAGCAGGAAGTACTTCGTAAGCACAACGATGAGCAACGACGACCCCCAGCTAATCTTCTTGTCCCGCGTCCAGCCGGAGGTGTCCTTTTCGCTCTTCATTCGCATTGTCCCTTTCCTTATACAACCGCCGGTTCGTTTTTTGAAATACAAAAATCCAGTCCCCCAGGGACAACCGGAGATATGTTTTCTCCTTTCAAGGTTGAATTGTGCCGCCTCCCAACCTTAGCTTCTGCCATGGTTTCGGAAAAATCGTGGAGCCTCGATGCCGTCGCGCGCCTGTTTTTGGGCGTCATCGTGACGCTTTGCTGCGGCATGGGCCTGACCGGGCTTTTGGACGCGGTGAAGCTGGGCCTTTCGCCGGATCAGCTCCAGTTTGTGCAAATGATCGTTTTGGTCGTGTTCTTCCAGGGCGCCGCCCTGGTCTGGATTGCCGTGTTTCTTCGTCAGTCAAATATATCGTGGCGCGCGGCTTTCGGGCTGCGCCCGCCCTCGCGGGCCAGGGCCGTCGCCGCCGGCCTGGCGGTCGGCGTCATGGTCCTGCCGTTCGCGTGGTTGTTGCAATGGATTTCCGAGGGCCTGTTGGAGTGGCTGAAAATCAACCCCGTCGCCCAGGCCGCGGTGAAGGAGTTGCAAAATGCCGCCCTGCCCGTGCCGGAAAAGATTCTGTTTGGGGTGTTGACCATTCTGCTCGCGCCCATCGCGGAAGAGGCGCTGTTCCGGGGGATTCTGTATCCGACCATCAAACAGGCGGGCCATCCGCGGTGGGCGCTGTGGGGAACCTCGGTGGTTTTTGGGATACTGCATTTCAACCTGGCCACCCTGGCGCCGCTGGTGTTTTTGGCGGTGGTGCTGGCCTTTCTCTATGAGTCCTCGGACAGTCTGCTCACGCCCATTGCGACCCACAGCATGTTTAACGCGGCGAACTTTTTCTATTTGGTTTTCACGGACCCGATCAACCGCCTGCTGCATCTCTCATGAACGAATTCGAACTCATCGCCCAATGGACCCGTTCCCTGCCAGACAATGCCTCGGTCATTGTCGGGGCGGGCGATGATTGCGCAGTGTTGGATTCGGGCCAGCCGGGCCGGTATCTCCTGCTCAAGACGGACGCGGTCGTGCAAGGCATTCATTTTTCCGCGACGACGGAACCGGAGCGGATTGGCCACAAGGCGCTGGGGCGCTGCCTGAGCGACATTGCGGCCATGGCGGGCCGGCCGATTGCGGCGTTGATCACGATGGCGCTGCCCAGCCATTTCGAAGCCGCATTTCTGCAACGCATTTACGCCGGCATGAGCCGCCTGGCGGAGCGACACGGGGTGGCCATTGTCGGCGGGGAAACCACCTCCAACCCGGAACGGCTGCTCATCTCGGTTTGTCTGCTGGGCGATGTCTCCGCGGACAAATGTATTTTGCGGAGCGGCGCGAAAGGGGGCGACGCGCTGTTTGTCACAGGCGAGTTGGGCGGTTCGCTGGCCGGAAGACATCTGGCGTTCGAGCCGCGCCTGGCCGAGGCGCGCTGGCTGGCCGGTCATTTTGCGATTCACGCGATGATTGATCTCAGTGATGGATTGGCGGGCGACTTGCGTCATTTGTTGCGGCGCAGCAACGTCGGCGCGGAAGTTCTGGCCCGGGCCATCCCCATCAGCCGGGCGGCGCGGTTGCAGGCCAGGGCCGAGTCTTCCGCCAAGACCCCGCTCCTGGCCGCGTTGAGCGACGGGGAGGATTTCGAATTGCTGTTCACGGTGGCGGGCCGGGACGCGGTGCCATTGCAGGACGCCTGGAAAAAACAATTCCCGAAGACGCGCCTGAGCTGCATTGGTAAAATCACCTCCGCTCCCGGTTTGAAACTGCGCGACAAAACCGGTCTGCATACCCTCCAGGCCCATGGCTACGTTCATTTCTCATAATCCCGCCGAAACGGAATCCCTCGGCGAGGAGTGGGGACGCCAGGCCCAAAGCGGATGGCTCATCGGCCTCAGCGGCGGCCTCGGCGCGGGCAAGACGCAATTGGTCAACGGACTGGCGCGGGGCTTGGGGGCGGCCGCGCGCGCGCCCTCGCCCTCCTTCGCGCTCGTCCATGAATATCGCGGCGGACGATTGCCGCTCTTTCATGTTGACCTTTTCCGCCTCGCCACGCGCGAACAAATCATTGCCGCCGGGCTGGAATCGTATCTGGTCAGGCCGCGCGGGGTCGCGGTGGTGGAATGGATCGAGCGCTGGCTTGGGGGCGGGGGCGTTCCACTGGCCGGGAAATATCGCCGCGTGCAAATCAAAACCCTCGGTGAGACGGAGCGGGAAATTCTCTATGAAGATTTTGGCGGTTGACTTTTCTTCCGAATGCCGGAGCGCCGCTTTGCTGCAAGACGGAACCTTGCTCGGCCGCGCCGCCGAAACCGGCGGACGGCGCGTCATTGGTTTGGTGGAGCAGGCCTTGCAACAGGCCGGTTGCGAGCGGGAAGAAGTGGAAACCATCGCGGTGGGACTCGGCCCCGGCTCTTATGCCGGCATTCGCGGCGCGATTGCTTTTGCCCAGGGATGGCAATTGGGCCGGGGCGTCAATCTCATCGGCGTCAGCAGCGTCGAATGTCTGGCGGCCCGGGCTGAAATGGAAAAAATCTTCGGGCCGGTCAACATCGTGGTGGACGCGCAACGCCATGAATTTTACCTGGCGCGCTTCGAGATTGGGGCCGGCGCGCGCCGAGTCGTCGAGCCGCTGCGATTGGCGGCGCTTTCCGAAATCGAAAAGAGGGACGCGGCCGGAGAGAAGATCGTTGGGCCGGACATCCTCCTCTGGTTTCCGCGGGCCATAAACCTGTATCCTGACGCGGCGGTGTTGGGGGGTCTGGCCGGCGCGCGCGCCGATTTTGTTTCCGGCGACAAATTGGAACCGATCTACCTGCGCGAAACCGCCTTCAAAAAAGCGCCGCCATTGCGCATCCTGGGAAATGACCATGCCTGATAATCCTCAACTTCGCATTGTTCAGCTAACTCCCGGCGCGGGCAGGATGTTTTGCGGCGCGTGCCTGCGGGACAACGCCCTGGTTACGGCGTTGCGCCAACTGGGCCATGCCGCCTTGATGGCGCCGCTTTATCTGCCGTTGACCCTGGATGAGGAAGACCAAAGCGCCGGCAGACCGATTTTTTTCAGCGGCATTAACGTTTATCTCGAACAACAGTCGGCCCTCTTTCGCCGTGCGCCGGCCTGGCTGCATCAGGCGCTGGCTTCCCCCACTCTGCTGAAATGGGCCTCGGGCGCGGCGGCCAAAACGAGTTCCATGGATTTGGGCGGGATGACCCTGTCCATGCTGCGCGGCGAAGAAGGCAACCAAGCGCGGGACTTGGAGCAATTGATTGACTGGCTCCGCGCCGAAAAGCCGGACGTGGTGAGTTTGTCCAACGCCTTGCTGGTCGGGATGGCGCGGCGCATCAAAGCCGCGTTGCGCGTGCCGGTGCTGTGCTCCTTGCAAGGGGAAGATTGGTTTCTGGACGCGCTGCCATCGCCGGACCGCGAACTGGCCTGGCAAACGGCGGCGGAACGCGCGGCCGACGTGGACGTGTTCATCGCCCCCAGCCGCTATTTTGCGGACCTGATGCAACGCCGCTTGAAACTCGCGCCGCAGCGGGTGCGGGTCCTGCCCAACGGGCTGAATCTGGACGGCTACGCCGCCGCCCCGCGCCAAAGCGATGTTCAGCCGCCCGTGCTCGGCTACTTCGCGCGCTTGTGCCGGGAGAAAGGTTTGGAGACATTGGTCAACGCCTTCATCCTTTTGAAAAAGCGCGGGCGGGTCGGGAACTTGAAGCTGCGCGTTGGCGGCAGTTGCGGGCCGGCGGACCAGGTTGTGGTGGACGAATTGCGCGCGCGCCTGCAAGAACGCAGCCTGCTGGCCGAGGTTGAGTTCTGTCCGAATTTATCCCGCGCGGACAAGCAGGCTTTTCTTCGCTCGCTGTCCGTCTTTTCCGTGCCCGCCCTTTATGGCGAAGCCTTCGGCTTGTATGTGATCGAGGCCCTGGCGTGCGGCGTGCCGGTGGTGCAGCCGCGTCACGCCGCGTTTCCGGAATTGATCGCGGCCACCGGCGGCGGGCTGTTGTGCGCGCCCGGGGACGAACCGGCGCTGGCCGACGCCATCGAGAGCCTGTTGCTGGACCCGGCCCGCGCGCGGTCGCTGGGCGAAGCCGGACAAAAGGCCGTCCGGGAACAATTCGGCATCGAGACCATGGCGCGGCGGATGGCGGAACTCTGCCGCGAAGCCGGGCAGAGGCCTTCCGGTTCCTAATCCCAATCCTAATCCTAATCCTAATCTTCCCAATATGAGGATTAAGATTAAGATTGGATTCTTACCATTGAAATCTCCTCGAATTATCTCTCAGATTTTGAATCCGTGTCCATCCGTGTCCACTTGTCCGCCAAAGCAGCCTTGGCGACGGCGGATCCGTGGTTAAGAATTTCAAAGCCTTTTGGCTGGGATTTGGAGGAAGAGCGGATTTTTCCCTCGTAAATTCCGGGCCGCAAAACTACATTTCGGGCATGGCTTACGAATTCAAAGCAATCCGCCGCGTGGAATTTTCCGACACGGACATGGCGGGCATCATGCACTACTCGAATTTCTTCCATTTCATGGAAACGACCGAGCACGCTTTTTTCCGTTCGCTCGGCTTCTCCATCTTTACGGACAAAGTTGAGCCGCCGGTCGGGTGGCCGCGGGTGCATGCGCGATGCGACTTCAAACTGCCGCTGTTTTTTGAGGACGAGGTCGAAGTTCACCTGCTGGTCAGCGAAAAGAAATCCAAGGCCTTGAGCTACCTTTTCAAATTTCGCAAACTCAACGCCACGCCGCCGGTGGAAGTGGCGCGGGGCGCGTTGACGGTCGTATGCGTCCGCCACCGGCCCGACGGCACCATGGCGGCCTGCGCGATTCCCCCCCTGGTGGCCCGCAAGATTCAAGTCGCCCCTGCGAAATTGCTCAGCGACAGGGGAAATCTGAATCCGGGCAAATAAAAACATGTGATTGCGCGGGACCAGTTTATGCTGAAGAACCCCAAGTTTTTGGAACTGATCGAATCCGCCCCCCCCGGCCCCCCCAAGAAGACATGAACAAAAAAGAAGGCCCCGAAAACGGGGCCTTCTCAATTACAGCAAAAAGCTGAAATGTGGAAAAACTCCTACATTTTGCGGCGCAGCCAGGCCAGACCCGCAAAGCTGGAGCCAAGCAGCAGCAGAGCGCTTCCGCCATCCGGTAAGGAGACTTCGGCATACGCGTCACCGGTGACCCCGGCATAAGTCCCCACAGAGGGACTGGTTCCAGAGAGGTCGATGTTCTCCAGCCAAAGGACGGAATCTGACGTATTGTAGTTGGCGCACAGCAGGAACGGACCGCTATATGGACCAAGGCCATCTGCTGCCAGTCCGGTATCGTATGTATATGGTCCGTCGAGAAAGAAATCGTACGTCGATCCGGCGCTCACAGCAAGGTCAACCGTGAAATCCACCTGGTAGAGAGTCGATGGGGGATAACTGTCGGGGTTTCCTGGATTGTAATTTAAACCGTCCCCATAGAAGCCAGGCGTGGCAGTGTAAGTGGAGGATATGGTATTGAAGGTCGAACCAGTACTAACTCCACCCAGCAAGGACAGCCCCGTTGGGGCACCGGCAGTGGTAGTAACCACATCCCATACGGTGATGCCAGTTACTGTGTAGCTGCCCGATCCGCCAATTGTAAAGCTGCCGCCTGGATCCGAATACCCCCCCATATCCGCTTTGACCGCAGTGGCTTCCGAGTCCGCCCAAGAGAGGTCGCCGGGTGGTTGAACTTGAGTGTATGGCAACCCGGTATTCGGCACCGCGCCACCATCTATAAGCACAGTCTGTGCAAAGGCAGCCGAACCGCCCAGCATAACCGCCATGCCCGCCATTAAAGTTAGCTTCAAGTTGTGTTTCATAATCGTGTCTCAGTCTGTTTTGGCTTGGGAGCCAGTTTTTTCATTTTGGGGCTGATTTTTGAAATCAACCCGTTCATTTTCGTCCAACAGCATTTCCACCCCAATGGGGGAAAATGTCTTTTCTGTCTGACCAGACCTCAATTTGAGCAATCCGCGTGCCACGTTTCTCATCGTCTGTCCATTCATCATCCATTCTAATACCGAACTCATTGATAAATAAGCTCTTATGAAAACGAATGATTCTGCATTTCTTTTTGGCTGGCGGACTACAAAAAACCAAGACTGTAATGGTTTCCGACAGGAAAAACCCGGTTTTGCACCCATAAATTATCTGTAAGTGTTTTATATTGAATAGGATATGCGATTCATGGATTTCTGTAAGCCTTTCCGACTGGTTGACGGCTATTTGGCACTTTGCAACAGGAGAACCGCGACGAGCAATTTCTCCCGCTCGCGTTCGGGCAATGCGCTGACTTTTTGGGTAATTGATTCCTGAGCCAAATCGCGCCCACTCTGCGGTACGATTGAGTTCTGCATTGATCTGGTCACCCAAGTGAACAAGGGGTGCGAACCCTGCCGCCACCCAAGTCCGCGCCACACTTGAGGAGTGGAAGGGAGATCGGGGAAAATGACTGCAAGCGGTTTCATAATCCTGCCGCCAAATCGCAGGCAGTTGCTCAAAACTCCTCTGCCGCTTCCCGCGCCAGAGCTTGGCGGCGGCAAATAATGAAAAAGCCGCATTTTTGGCCGGTTGTCAAGAATACATACTTGACAAACAGGCCCCCGGCACGCGTTTCCGCCAATGTTTGCGGGGGTTTCGTGTTATAAAAAAAGATGCCACCATGACCTGTGCAATTTCCGCCTTTTGTGCCATAATGCTCCCATGAGCACGCTGTGTCGCGCCAAAGGGAATGGTCAGGGGAATGTTTGTCAGAGGAATAAGACGGAAAGAGTCTTTGGTTTTCATTCCCCTGACCATCATTCCCCTGACGAATTCTTCTGCCCAACCCATCTCTCTGCCTTCCTGAAAGGCCGGGTTAACGGAGGTCGAAATATTTCGGATAATCGGAAATATTTCGGAAATATTTCGGCAAAACAGCCCTTTTCCGAAAAAATTTCGGATTTATTTTTTTGGGAAAGGGGGTGGTTTGGGTCAAAGTCAGTCAAAGTGGGTCAAACCAGTGCTCTCGGCCAAATGTTAAAGCAAAATGTATGCAAATGACTTTCAATGAACAACTTATAAATGAACGAACACCCAATTGGCGCTTTTCAGCACTTCACTAAGTTAAGATGTCCGGCGGCGGGCGGACGCGATTATTTGCCGCATTTTATCCTGCCGCGGGTCGTGACGGAAAATGACAGGCGCCGGAAGAGGGCTGCATGATTGACTTTTGCGGAATGGCCTTCAAAATGAAGCCATGAAAGTTGCAGTCTCGATTTTATGCGCGATGCTGGCGGGCCGGTTGATGGCCGCTGATAAAATGAATACTTTGCAAAACATTCCGTTGAAAGACATCAATGATCAGCCCACCTCGCTCAAGGCCTATGCGGGGGAAGTCGTCTTGCTGGTGAACGTCGCCTCCAAATGCGGGTTTACCAGGCAATACAGCGGGCTGGAAGCCCTATACAAGAAGCACAAAGACAAAGGGCTGGTCGTCATCGGCGTGCCCTCGAACGATTTTGGCGGGCAGGAACCCGGCTCGGCCGGGGAGATAAAAGCGTTCTGCAAAGCCAGGTTCGATGTGACGTTTCCGCTCATGGCGAAAATCCATGTCAAAGGGGCGGAGAAACATCCGCTCTATGTGGCATTGACGGGGCCTGATTCGGCCTTTCCCGGAGAGGTGAAATGGAATTTTCAAAAATTCCTCATCGGTCGCGACGGGCGATTGCTGGGACGGTTCGAATCCCAGGTCACACCGGAATCGCCCCGGTTGATCCAGGCCATCGAGGCCGCCCTGGCCAGGAATTAAGAAGTTGATCCGGCCTGGATTGGATGATGAAGCATTCTTCCCAAAGAATAAGGCTTGAGCCGCAAACAAAAGAAACTACCATACCCCCCACATGTCTAAGGTAAAACACATTGTCCTGTTGAAGTTTAAAGAGGGAACCACCGAGGAACAAATCGGCAAGTTCTTCGAAGATGTTTTGGATTTATCCGAAACGGTTCCAGGAATTGATGATTATGTATCCGGCACCAATTGCAGCCCGGAAAGCCGGAACCAGGGCCTGACCCACGGCTTTATCATGACCTTTAGCGATGTCGCCGCGCGCGATGCCTATATTGTCCATCCCGAGCACGAACGGTTTAAAACAATGGCGCTGGGCGTGGTCGAAACCGTCTTAATCTTCGATTTCGAAGTTTAAGCCCGGACGGGACATCGCCTCCCCTCCCGGTGGCGGGGCGCAGGGGCTGCCGCCCGCCAGCTTGGAGAGCGCGCCAATGCTCAAATGAAACGCACGCATCATTGCAACGAATTACGCCCGGCGCAGATCGGACAAACGGTCACGCTGGCCGGATGGGTCCATTCCCGGCGCGACTTGGGCGGACTGATTTTTATCGACATTCGCGATCGGGAAGGACGCACTCAAACGGTCTTTGACCCTTCGGCGCTGGCCGGCGGGCTTTTCGAGCGGGCGGCTGCCTTGCGCAGCGAATGCGTCATCAGCGTGACGGGGAAGGTTCGGGCGCGTCCGGCCGGCACGCAGAATCCCAAGATCGCCACCGGCGAAGTGGAAATTGCCGTGGCGAGCCTGGAGGTGCTGAACATGGCCGACGTGCTGCCTTTTCCTGTGGATGATCCTGAAGTGGCCAAAACGGTCAACGAGGAGCTGCGCTTGCAATACCGGTATCTGGACCTGCGCCGGCCCGAAATGGCGCGCAACCTCCGGCTGCGCAGCAAGGTGGCCATGACGACCCGCGTCTATTTCGACGAGCAGGGGTTCCTGGATGTGGAAACGCCGACCCTGTTTAAATCCACCCCGGAAGGGGCGCGCGAATTCCTGGTGCCCAGCCGGGTCCAGGCGGGCAAATTCTACGCCCTGCCCCAGTCGCCGCAGCAATTCAAACAAATCCTGATGGTCGGCGGGGTTGAAAAGTATTTTCAATTGGCGCGGTGCTATCGCGATGAAGATTTGCGGGCGGACCGGCAGCCGGAGTTCACGCAAATCGATCTGGAAATGTCCTTCATTGAACGGGAAGACATTTATGCCCTGATCGAGGGATTGCTCAAACGAGTCTGGAAGAGCGCGTTGAACATTGACATCCCGACCCCCTTCGCGCGCCTCACCTTTCAGGAAGCGCTCAACCGCTACGGCAGCGACAAGCCGGACACGCGCTTTGGATTGGAATTGGCCGATTTAACGGAAGAGTTCCGCGCCAGCACTTTCAAAGTTTTCAGCGGCGCGGTCGCCTCCGGCGGCGTGGTCAAGGCGCTCAACGCCAAAGGACTGGCCGGGGTGACGCAAGGCCAGATCGAAACCATGACCGAGTACGCCAAAAGTTTCGGCGCCAAAGGACTGGCTTATATCAAGGTGGAAAAAGGCGAATGGAAATCGCCCATCGTCAAGTT
>Ga0326727_10003724_pt1 | contig 48004 bp, 36 predicted proteins | sample MB2enrmetagenome_FD_207643 | JGI IMG/M metagenome (GOLD analysis project Ga0326727, IMG submission 207643) | Lab enriched peat soil microbial communities from McLean, Ithaca, NY, United States - MB29MY | ecosystem: Environmental > Terrestrial > Soil > Wetlands > Peat | place: USA: New York... | reverse complement strand
CGCCAAAACGAAAGCAAAGGCCAAACCCAAACACAAGGAGGCGGCCTGACGGCCGCATCACTTTGTTTCACAAAGCGGACAGATCACGTATTCTCAGAACCGGACAACTTGACTTGTTACCGACAGAGCCAGGATGGTCATGTAAAGTACTAGTACTTACCAGGCTGACTCAAAGACTCGCCGCAACAACCCCATCGGCCACCTGCACCGCCGGCCTGATGGCCTCGATATCGTGAACGCGCACGATGTGGGCGCCTCCCAGAATGGCCGCGGTAACGGCCGCGGCGGTGGCCATCTCCGTCTGCTGCTCGGACGGTTGCGCCAGAAAAGACTTCCGCGAGGGCCCCACCAGAATGGGCAGCTCCAGGGCGGCCAGACGCGAAAGCTGCGCCAGAATCTCCGTGTTCTGCTCGCGGCGCTTGCCGAAGCCGAGCCCGGGGTCGATCACAATTCGCGCGCGGATAACCCCGGATTGCGTGGCTCGGTGGACGCAGGCCGCCAGATCCGCCGCCACCGTTCCGGCCACGTCCTTGAGCGGCGGCAACTTGGCCCAGGTCTCCGGCGTGCCGCGCATATGGTTCAGGATGAAACCGGCGTCGGACTGCGCCGCCACGCGCGCCAGCTCGGGGTCGAAGGTGAGCGCGCTCGGGTCGTTGATGATGGCCACGCCGAGTTCCATTGCCTTGCGGGCGACGCCGGACTTGTAGGTGTCCACCGACAGGGGCACGGTCACCCGGTCCCGCAGACGCTTCAGCACGGGAATGAGGCGGCGAAGCTCTTCCGCCTCGGAGATACGTTGCGAGCCGGGCCTGGTGGACTCGGCCCCGATGTCGATAATGTCCGCGCCCTCATCCTCCAGCTCCATGGCCCGCACATAGGCGCGGTCGGGATCGTCGTAGCGGCCGCCATCGGAGAACGAATCGGGCGTCACGTTGAGGATGCCCATGATCAGCGTCCGCTCGCCCAACAGCACGGTGTTGTCGCGGATTTTCCATTCAAAGCGTTTGCGAAGCATGTCAGGCCTCGATCCGCTTCCACTTCTTCCCCGCCCGCAGCGTAAAGGGCAGGGAGGCGGGTGAGAACTGCAATTGCGTGAAGCGTTCACCTTCAATCTCGATGGCGCCCGCTTTGATCAGGCGCTCGGCTTCGGTGCGCGAACCGGACAGCCCGGCGGCCACCACCAGCTTTGCCAGATTGCTACCTACGCCGGGCGGAACGCGCACGGTTTCGATGTCCAGCGGAACGTCGTGCTGCCGCACTTCGCGATCGAAGTCGGCCTGGGCCTGGACGGCGTCCCCGCGCGAATGGAAATCCGCGACAATGGCGCGCGCCAGCTCCATCTTCGTGGCCATGGGCTGGTTCCGCGCCTTCATGGCGGCGATGTCATCCAGGCTCTTGTCCGTCAGCAGCTCCCAGTAGCGCCACATCAGCTCGTCCGAGATTTGCATCACTTTTCGGAACATGACCTTGGGCGGCTCGGTGATGCCGATGTAGTTGCCCTTCGACTTCGACATTTTCTCCACGCCATCGAGGCCTTCCAGCAGCGGCGTGGTAGCCACAATCTGCGGCGGCTGGCCGTGGTTGCGCTGCAGCTCGCGGCCCACCAGCAGGTTCCACTTCTGGTCCGTGCCGCCCATCTCGACGTCGCACCGCAGCGCGACGGAATCGTATCCCTGGGCCAGCGGATACAGCAGCTCGTGGATCAGAATGGGCGTCCCGTCGCGCAGGCGTTTGGCGAAGTAGTCGCGCTCCAGCATTTGCGCCACCGTATATTTCGAGCATAAGCCCACGATGTCCGCGAAGCGCATCGGCTCCAGCCACTCGCTGTTGAAGCGAACCTCGGTTTTGGCGGAGTCCAGCAGTTTGAATACCTGGGTTTTGTAGGTCTCGGCGTTGCGGGCGATCTCTTCGTGGGTCATGGGCGGGCGCGCGGCGTTGCGGCCGGTGGGGTCGCCGATGAAGCCGGTCATGGAGCCGATGAGGAAGATCACCTGATGGCCGCAGTCCTGGAAGTGCTTCATCTTGCGAAGCAGCACGGTGTGACCCAGGTGCAGGTCGGGCGCGGTGGGATCGAAGCCGGCCTTCACCCGCAGCGGGCGCCCCTCTTTTTGCGCCTGGAGGAGGCGCTCGCGAAGGTCCTCCTCGCGAATGAGTTCGGCAAGCCCTTTCTTGAGGTACTGCAACTGCTCGTCGACGGTCACGACTTCATGGTAGCGTGGCGGGAAACGAGGGACACACACCGCGCCGCGCGCCACGAAGAGATACTATTCGGATATGGATTGGCGGATATTCAGCGGGCGATCGAAACGCTGCCGGTTGGACAACAGGCGGCCCTGCTGGATTGGCTTGCGGCGCGGGACCGCCTTCAACGGGATCGCGAAATCGAGGAGGGTTTCTCGCCCGGCGGGTCGGGCATGGACCTGCTCGACTGCGTCAAAGCGCAGGCCCAACGCGGCGAATCCGTTCAAGAGGCGTCGACCAGGGATGCGATAGAATCGCGGACGTGACGTTCGAGTGGGACGCGCGCAAGGCTGCGGCCAATCTCAAGAAACATGGCGTCGCGTTCCCCGATGCGGCCACTGTCTTCCTGGACCCGCTGGCGACGACATTCCCGGACCCCGATCATTCCCTGGACGAGCGCCGGGAGATTACCATCGGCCATACAATGAAGGGGGCCTTGGTGTTTGTTGCCCACTGCGAACGCGAAGGACGGGTTCGGATTGTCAGCGCGCGTTGGGCAACGCGAGCCGAGTGCGAGCAATATGAAGAAGGAACCGACGGTTAAACGCAACGACGATATGCGGCCCGAGTATGACCTTTCTCAATTGAAGGGTGGCGTTCGGGGGAAGTACTACCGCTCCGCTGCGGCGGGCACGAACCTGGTGCTGATTGAGCCTGATCTCGCTGGCTTGTTTCCCGACTCCGCGTCGGTGAATCGTGCGTTGCGCGTGTTGGCCGAAGCCGCCCGCTCGACAACCGCCCCCAAGCGCCAACGCACGCGTTAGGGCCTCGCGGATAACGGCGGGGTGCAGTAGCGCCGTCAGGCTAGGCTAACGCGTGTAGTCGATATCGTGAATCGAGCCGACGTTGTAGGGGTCTACCCGCCGTTTCAGCCTGTCCCGCCTCAAATCGACGCACAGGAGGACCGCTGCGATCACGTAGGAAATCAGGGGCAACCAGATGCCCACAGCTTTGTAACCGAAACAGAGGGCGCTTGCAGCGACCGTAAACATAGGGGAGATACCGAACTTGTAGACGAAGCTCAAACCCACGAATACGAGCACCGCGATCCAGAACCCGTGACCTGCGAATGTGCGATAGATCAGCCAGAACGAACAGGCGGCTAACGCACCAACTCCTGTAACTTCTGGCAGCATGAAGACGGTTTCGGAAGCCCAGCAAAAAAGCTACAATCTAAACACGGAAAGTCGGCTCTGTTTCCCGAACAGAACCGGCCCTGTACGTTTGTTGTCGCGACGATGGGACCAAAAGACAAACCCATCGTAGCCCATGTCGGGCATCCCCGTCAACTCAGCGACCGCGTAATAAGTGTGTGCGCAGAAAGGAGGAACTTATGCGCCAACCCATTTGTTTACTGTTCCCTGAACAGTGTTGTGTGCCGTGCTCTGCCCCACCCGCAAAGTCAGAGCAAAACACGGCACTAGATTCCACGCAGATCAGCGTTGCGGTGATCGCGGTTTCGCGACCATCATAGCCGCTTACGTCAGACCACCAAGGCGATGAATGCTGCTCAGCGGGCGGAACCCTGAAAATCCGCCTGCCGTTCCCATCTCCTCGCTATGACCTCACTACCGGCGCGCGCGCGGAGCGCCTTCCGGGGGGACAGTGTAAAATAGATTGTCCACCGGTCCACAGCGTGGCACTTTACAGCCTGCGAAGAAGGTTGAGACCAATGAAAAGATCGAGCCCGTATCTGGCTTTCCCCCTCGTGATCCCGGTTCTCGCCGCCTGTTTAGCGGCCGCCCAGACCGCGCCCGACGTGAGTGGGCGCAGTCCGCGGGAGCAAGCGCAGCCCGCGCAGACGCCCGCCAATGCCGCCCCGGGCGCCGCCGCGAACAAAGTTGCGGTGCTGCCTCTGGCCGTCGACCCGCACAAGTATCTCATTGGGGCCGAGGACGTGCTGCACGTGCTGGTGTGGCGGGAACCCGACCTGAGTGGTGACAAGGTGGTCCGTCCCGACGGGAAGATCTCCCTGCCCCTGATTGGCGAGGTGCAGGCAACCGGTCTGACCCCGGATCAGCTCGGCAAGGACATCACCGCGGCGCTCTCGAGGTTCATCAACGGCCCCGAAGTGACCGTGTCGCTATTGGCGGTCAACAGCAAGAAATACTATATCGATGGGGAAGTGAACAAGCCCGGAGAGTATAAGCTGGTCACGCCCACCACGATTCTGGAGGCGCTCAGTGAAGCGGGCGGTTTTCGGGAATTCGCCAGGACGGGAAAGATCAGAGTGCTGCGCGGCACCAGCACATTGAAGTTTAACTACAAGGAAGTGAGCCACGGCAAGAAGATGGAACAGAATGTGCTGTTGGAGAGCGGAGATCACATCATTGTGCCGTAGCCGGATACGGGAAAAGCCCGGAAACCGCCTGCTCACGCGCGCGGCTCAGTACCGAGCCGCGGCGGTGACGGGGCGGAGACCGGCCGGGGCCGTGGAGGAGGGTGTATGCAGCCTGCAGATTCTGTAGCCATGACGCGCCGTGCCATGGACATCGAGGACTACATCGACGTCATGAGGCGCCACCGGGGCTGGATTCTTGGTCCGGCTTTCGTCTTTCTCGTGGCCGGCGTAGTGGTGGCGTTTCTATGGCCCGACACGTATGTGTCGAGCGCAGTGATCAAAGTGGTGCCTGCGCAGGTGCCCGAGGCTTACGTGCAGAGCAACCTGAACCAGGACATGACCAATCACATTATGTCCATGGCGCAGTCCATCCTGAGCCGCAGCAACCTGACCAGTCTGATCAACACCCAGAACCTCTACCCGAAGGAGCGGGCACGCCAGCCGCTGGAAGACATCATCGAGCGGATGCAGAAGAAGGACGTCTCCATCGGCGCCGTGGAAAATCAGCACGTGGCCGGGCAGGGACCGGTCACGGCGTTCCAGATCAGCTTCCGGTACAGCAATCGGCTGGTGGCGCAGAAGGTGACCGAGGACATCGTCGGCCGCTTTATCAGCCAGAACATCCAGGAGCGGTCGCAGGCATCGAGGGACACCACGGAGTTCCTGACGGGGGAGTTCGAGGACGCCAAGAAGAAGCTCGAAGAGGTGGAGCAGCGGCTGAGCGAGTTCCGCATCAGGAACATGGGCCGTCTGCCTGACCAGATGAACGCGAACCAGGCGCAGTTGAGCAGCATGCAGATGCAGATGACGACGCTCGATGCCGGCATCAGCCGGATCAATCAGGACAAGCTGCTGGCCGAGAACCAACTCCGGATTCTGAAAGACCGCTACAACTCCATCAAGCAGTCCGGCGGCGATCAGACGGTGGCCACGGTGCAGAGGAATGACCAGCTCGCCGATAAAGAGCGCCAGATCGTTTCTCTCGAGAACACGCTGGCAATTCTGCGCGACCGCTACAAGGACACTTACCCCGACGTACAACGCGCTCTGACGCTGCTGGCGCAGGCCCGTAAGGATCGCGACGAACTAATGAAGGAAGACGCGGAGAAAAAGCCGGATCCGGCCGCGGCGCCGGTGAGGAGACCGGCGAACCGGGAGCTTCTGGACTTGGAAGCGAACATCCGCCGCATCGAGGGCGAGATCGCCGCCAAGGACATCGAGATGAAAGATCGGCAGAAGGAAATGGCTCAGCTCAGCGCGGCCATGAAGGGCCTGGAGGCGCGAATCGAGGGCGTGCCCGTCGGGGAAAAAGAGTACTCCGATCTGCTCCGCGACCGCGACCTGGCGCGGCAGCAATACGACGAGATGAATGCCAAGAAGAATAAGTCCGAGATGGCGACGAAGCTGGAGAACACCAAGCAGGGCGAGACCCTCGATCTGCTCGATCCGGCCTCTCTGCCACAGACCCCGACCGAGCCCAAGCGGCCGGTCATCGTTGCCGTTGCCGCGGCCATCGGTTTTGCAGTCGGCCTCATGTTTGCCGGCGCGCGGGAGATGAAGGACACCTCGTTGAAGAATCTGAAGGACGTCCGGGCCTATACTAAATTGCCGATTCTGGGCAGCGTCCCACTGCTGGAGAACGACCTCGTGGTGCGGCGGCGGCGCAGGCTGGCCTGGCTGGCCTGGTCCACGGCGTGTCTGCTGGGGGTGGTAATCATGTCCGGTTCGATGGTGTACTATTACGCAACGAGGGTGTGAAGGGATAGCATGAGCAGAGTTCACGACGCGCTGAGAAAGGCGGAACAGAGCCTGGCCACGAACCCGGCCGGACCCCTTTCGGCAACCGACGGTGTCCCGCCAGCGCCGGCCAACCGCGGAGCCGCAGACACCGAACGGGCCGCTTCGGCGGTGCAGACCGCCATCCGGACGGTGTTTGCTTCCCCGGAGGCTCGCATGGAGGGGCTGCTGGAGAAGGTAGAGGAGATCCCGTTCCTGCCGTCCCCGGAAGCTCTGCTGATCAACGCCGCCCACCCGCACGAAGCCCCCACCGAGGAGTTCCGGACGTTGCGCACCCGGCTCAACCACATGCAGAGCCTGCAGCCGATTCACACGGCGGTGGTGACCAGTCCTTCGCCCGCCGAGGGCAAATCCTTCGCGGCGGTGAATCTGGCGCTCTCGCAGGCGCAACTGGCGGGGAATCTCACGCTGCTCTGCGATTTCGACTTCCGCCGCCCCATCGTCCACAACCTGCTGCAGACGGAGCGCAGCCCCGGCCTCACCGACTACCTGCAGGGGAAGATCGAGCTGCACCAGGCCATGCGCAGGATCCAGGGCACCAGTCTGTACGTCATGCCCGCCGGAGAGGCGGTGATCAACCCGCTGGAGCTGCTCAATCTCAAAGAAGTGAAGCACATGCTGGATCACCTGCCCAGGCTGTTCAACTGGGTGATCCTGGACAGTCCGCCACTGCTGTTCGCCGCCGACGCCAATCTGCTGGCCACGCTGTGCCACGGCACCATCCTGGTGGTGCGGATCGGGGCCACCACCATCGATTCGGTGACCCGCGCCATGCAGTCGCTGTGCCAGAACAACGTGCTGGGCATCGTCGTGAACGGCGCGCGCCGCGGCGAGCTGTACAGCAAATACACGTACTATCACTCGTACTATTCGCCCAAGGATGAGGACGAGCACGAGGGCCACGACGAGGCGGCGCCCGCGGCAGAGTAGCGCAGGCTTCCCATGGCGGACCATATCCTCGACGGCCGCGTGGCGTTGATCACCGGCGGGAGCCGGGGGCTGGGCCGGGCGATGGCCCTGGCGCTGGGTCACGCGGGCGCGAAGCTGGCGCTGGTGGCGCGCGATCCCAACCGGCTCGACGAGGTGGTGCGCGAGGCCGCCGGGAGGGGCGTGGTGGCAGCCGCTTTCCCGTTCGACGTCTCCCGTGAGGATCACGTGGGCGCGCTGGAGAAGGCCGTAGTCGAACGCTTCGGCACGGTCGACATCCTCATCAACAACGCCGGCATCAACGTTCGGAAGGGCGTGACGGAGCTGACGCTGGAAGAATGGAACCGGGTCATCGGCGTCAATCTAACCGGCGCTTTCCTGATGTGCCGCGCCTTTGTGCCGCACATGAAGGGCAGCGGCTACGGCCGCATCATCAACATGACCTCGACAATGAGTCACGTTTCTCTCGCTGGCCGCGCCGCGTATTCCGCCAGCAAAGCCGGACTGCTGGGGATGACGCGCGCTCTGGCGCTGGAACTGGCCCCGGAAGGTATCACCGTGGTGGGAATCAGTCCCGGGCCCTTCGCCACGGAGATGAACGCGCCGCTGCTGAACGATCCGCAAGTGAATCAGCAGTTCACTTCGCGCATCCCGGTGGGCCATTGGGGCAGGGCGGAAGACATCGGATCGCTGGCCTTGTACTTGTGCTCGGACGCGGCTTCCTTTCTCACCGGCGCCGACATCGTCATCGACGGCGGCTGGATGGCGCAGTAACAGTTGTGGCAGGTTGTTGACGGCGGGTGGTGTGCTGCTGCCACACCTGATGAGAGTCTCTGCGGGCCGCGACGCCGGGATTACCGCAGGATTCCAATCGTGTACTGAAGGGCCGCGTACGCGGTCTGATAGTCATATATCGCCGTTACGTTTTCTATCTGCGCCTCGGTGAGATTCAGTTGCGCCTGGGTGACTTCGACAATAGACGCAAGGCCGAGGTTGTATCGGCCCTGAGCGAGATCGAGCGCGAGCCGAGACTGCTTGATCATCTCCTCGGTGACCGGAATGCGCTGATATGCGGTGGAAGCCGCGACAAAGGCATTTTGGACGTCGTGCTCCACCTGCTGCCGTTCGTCTCTGAGACGTTGATTCGCCGCCAGCGCTTCCTGACGGGCCGCCTCGCGGCGGGCGGCGAACAGGTGGCCGTTGAAAATGGGGATCTGCAGGTTCACACCAGCGGCTTCATATTCCGGAGGAAGACCCGCCTCATCAATGTAGGGGAGCGCCCCCCCGACAGCTATGCCAGTAATGTTGGGCCGCGAAAGGTCCCTTTCCGCGGCCTCGAATTTCTGCGCGGCCTCGTACTGCAACCGCAGGGCGGCCAGCTCCGGCCGATTCTGAACGGCCTGCTCGATAAGCGGCCGCGCATCCGCTGCGGGGGGCGGGCTCGCGGGAGGTTCGGACAGCGAATACGCCGCGGCTGGCCGGTCCTCGCCGAGGGCGCGAGCGAGATCGGCGTAGGCCTGCCTGACGCTGTCCTGGGCACGAATAAGCAGCAACTGAGACTGCGAGACGTTCACCTGAGCGAAGCTCAGATCCACCTCCGACTTGAGCTGCGCCTTGAACAGCTCATTCACCTGGTTTGCGAGCGTCTGGCGCGCTTTGACGGTGTCCCGTGCGACTTTGACGAATGCCTCGTCCTGCAGGACCTCGAAATACGCGCGATCCACGGCCATGATGACGTCGTAGCGGGTCGCCAGAGTAGTCTGGTTCGCAGCCTCGGCCTGTAGCCTGGAGTTGGCGACCAGATTCATGGTTCGGCCGAAGTCGGTGACAAGCTGATTGATCTGAAGACCCGAGCCGAACCGGTTGAACAAGCGCGAGGCAGACAGATACCCGGCTCCGAGCCGGCCCAGATCATAGCCCTGAGTAGCTGTAACATCACCGGCTACAACGGGATAAAAGGCGGATCGCGCTTCCGTAATCTGTTGTGCCGCCGCCGCGGCAGCGTTCATGGCTGCTGCGACCCGCGGATGATTGCGAACAGCAATCGCTTCCGCCTCGGCCAGTGTCAGCGGTGCTCCCGCCGCGGGAGTGCCGGGCGCCGGCGCGGTTTGCCCGGCTGGCGCTCCCGGCGCCGGAGACATGACCGGAGCATTTGGCGTGGGCGGAGCGGTCTGCGCGTGCAGCAAGGCGGCAACCGCGATCGTAACTAAGAACCTAGGCATTGCGCGGCGTTATCTCCCGGTGACGATAGATGAGCAGATACGCGGCGGGGACGATAAAGACCGTCAGCACCACCGACGAGGTCAGACCGCCAATGATGGCGCGAGCCATGGGCGCGTACTGCTCGGAGCCCGTGCCCATCTTCAGCGCCATGGGAATCATGCCGATGATGGTGGCCAGCGAAGTCATCAGGATCGGCCGCAGGCGAACCCGGCAGGCGGCAACCACGGCGTCCACCACCGGTTGCCCCTGTTCGCGCAGCCGGTGGGCGAAATCGACGATCAGAATACTGTTCGAGGCAGCGATCCCAACCAGCATGAGCACGCCCATGAGAGACATTACGTTCAGGGTGGTGTTCGTAACCAGCAGAATCACCATCACGCCACAAACTCCCATGGGAATGGCCAGCATGATCAGCACGGGGTCGACAAAAGAACGGAACTGCGCGATCAGAATCAGATAGAGCAGAAGGAAGGCGAGCGTAAAGCCGATCCCAAAGCTCTTGAAGGATTCGCGCATGCCCAGCACCATCCCGCGCAGCGCCATGCGCACGTTCCCCGAATGGGGCACGGAGCCAAGAATCCCCTCGATCTCCGACGTGACCTGCCCCAGATCCTCCGTTTTCGGCGTGACATACACATCGGTCCGCCGCTGAATCTGGTAGTGGTCAATTGCCGTCGGAGTCTCTATATTGACCAGCTTCGCGACCGTGGCCAGCGTGGTCGGCTCGCTGCGCTTCGGGGCCCGGATGGGGATGTTACTAAGATCCAGCCGATCATGGATGGCCGGCCGGCCGTCTTCATAGTACTGGACAGTCAGGAAGTAGTTGTTTCCGCTGGCACGATCTACCCAGTAGTTCGGAGCGATCATCGCGTTGGAGTTGAGCGCGGTAATCACATTGTCGACAACGTCCTGCTGGGTCAGGCCAAGTTCCGCGGCGTGTACCCGGTCCACGTTCATCATTACGCCCGGATAGTTCATGTCCTGAGGGATGTAAACCTGTCCGACGTCATTTAGCCGGGAGATCCGTCCCGCAAGCTCCTGAGCCAGACGGTAATCTTCGTCCAGGTCGGGGCTGGCAACCTGAACGTCAATGGGAGCGGGCATGCCGGTGTTCAGAATCGCGTCCACCATGGAGCCGCTTTGCACGAAGGTTCGCAGCTCCGGAAACTGCTGTCGAATAGCTCGTTGCACGCGATCCATATAGATGTAGCTGCCGATCTTGTGATCGTCCGTAAGCTGCGTCTGAATGCTGGCCATATACGATCCGGCGTTGGTGGTGTAGAGCGAGGAAAAATCGTTCACCACGCCGATGTTCGAGACCGTGATATGAAAGTCGCCGGGTCTGACCACCCGTTTGATCAGGTCTTCGATTTTTGCGACGTAGTCGTTGGCCAGTTCGATTCTCGCTCCCGTGGGCGCCTTCACGTTAATCGTGAACTGGCCGGCATCCGTTTGCGGAAAAAATGAGACGCCGAGCAGAGGGTACAGCGCCAGACTCAGCACAAAGACACCCAGGAGCGCCGTAACCGTCATGACGGGACGCTGGAGAGCGCGCCGGACCCGGCCCTCGTACCAATCCAACAGCCGATTAAACAACCGGTTGAAGCTCTCGTTGAACCGCGCCCCCCACGACCGCTTGCCGCCCTGACCCGCGGCAGCTTCTGTTGCCGCGTGACCGTGTGGCACGGATCGAAGAAACTTCGAACAGAACAGGGGGATCACCGTCATGGCGACCACAAACGAGACGGTCAGCGAAATGCAAAATGAAAGCGCCAGCGCGGAGAAAAGGAACTTACTGACGCCGTAAAGAAAAGTAACAGGGAAAAAGTCGACTACGGCCACCAGAGTCGCGGCCAGCACCGCAAGGGTCACTTCCTGTGCTCCGGCCCGCGCCGCCTGCAGCGGGGCTTCCCCCATTTCCAGGTGCCGATAGATGTTCTCGAGCGAGATGACGGAGTTGTCGATAACCCGGGAGAACGCCAGCGCCAGTCCGCCCAGGATCATGGTATTGACAGTCGCATTCCCGAAATACAGAATTACGAACGTGGCCAGCGCGGACAAAGGAATGGAAAGCAGGACGGCTGACGTGGCTCTGAGATTGCCCAGAAAGAGCAGGATCATGATGCTGGTCAGCACCAGCCCCATGAGGCTCTCATGGAGTACGGTTTTGATCGCCTCTTTCACGAAGACGGACTGATCGAACAGCAACTCGGCCGTCATCTGTTTTGGGATGTCGTAAAGATTACCGATGAGCTTGCGGACTTCGTTGACCACCTCGATGGTGTTAGTGTCGCCGCCCTGCTTCATGATCGGGATGTACGCGGATTTCTGGCCGGCAATTCGCACGATGTTGTACTGGGTTGCGTTGGAGTCTTCGGCATGACCCACATCGCTGACGCGGACCCATGAGTCGCCCACGGCCTTCAGGGGCACGTCATTGAGCTGTTTCATGTTATCGACCAGGCTGTTGGAGTAAACGTAATAGTCGTAGGGCCCCATCTTCACGTCGCCGGCCGGCAGGATCAGGTTGGCGTTGTTCACCGCATCCACCACGTCCATCACGCTCAGTTGACGCGAGAGCAGCTTGTACGGGTCGACGCGCACCATGATCTGCCGGTACTTGCCGCCGAACGGCCACGGAATCTCCGCTCCCTTGATGACGGCGATCTGGTTGCGAATGGCAAACTGCGCATAATCGTGCAACTGCGTTTCGGTAAGCCCGGCGCCTTTCACGGCAACCAGACATACCGGCAGGCTGGAGGCGTCAGACTTCAGGACAACTGGCGGGAGCGTCCCGGGCGGCAGCCGCTTCAGGTCGGCGAGCGCCAGATTGGACAACTCCGTAACATCTGCGTCGGCGCTGGTGCCCGGCTGGAAGAACACGCGGATCAAACTGACGCCCAGGATGGAATGCGACTCGCTGTGCTCCACCCCGCTGGCCAGCGTGAAGAAACGTTCCAGGGGAGAGGTGATATTGGTCTCGATATCCTGCGGCGGCATGCCCGAATAGAATGTCGCCACCACCACCTGCGGCAGGTTGATAGGCGGGAACAGATCCACCGGCATGCGCAGCAGGGCGGTCACGCCGAGAATGCATACGGCCAAACAGAGCACGACGATGAGGTATGGATTGCGAATCGAGAACGAAGACATAAGGGCTTATGCGACCGCCTCGCTGGTTCCGGTGAGTCTCTGTCGCCGGCGATACATGAGAAGATACGCGGCGGGAACGATAAAAACCGTCAAAATCACCGACGATGTCAGTCCGCCGATAATGGCGCGCGCCATGGGAGCATACTGCTCCGCGCCGGTGCCGAGCTTGAGCGCCATGGGAATCATGCCGATAATGGTTGCCAGAGATGTCATAAGAATAGGGCGGAGCCGGACGCGGCACGCGGTAATCACTGCGTCCGTCACCGAGAGTCCCTGTTCCTCCAGCCGGTGCGCGAAATCGACAATCAGGATGCTGTTGGAGTTCGCGATGCCGACCAGCATCAGCACGCCCATCAGCGACATCACGTTGACGGTGGTGCTGGTAAACAACAGGATCACCAGCACGCCCGTAACCCCCATCGGTATCGCCAGCATGATGAGCACGGGATCGGTAAAGGACCGGAACTGTGCAACCAGAATGAGGTACAGCAGGATGAACGACAGCGTGAAACCCAGCGCGAAACTGCTGAAAGATTGCCGCATGCCCTCCACCATTCCGCGAAGGGCCACGCGCACGTTCCCGGGATGCGGCATTGACGCCACGATCTTCTCCACCTGCCCGGTCACGCGTCCCAGATCTTCTCCCCTGGGCGTGACATACACGTCCGTGGAGCGCTGAATCTTGTAGTGGTCGATTTCGGTCGGGCTCAGGAGCGGCGCCAGCTTGACCACGGTGTCCAGGGTGGTCGGCCTGCCGCCGGGGGCGCGCAAAGGAATATTGCTGAGATCGAATGGATCGTGAATCGCCGGCCGGCCATCCTCGTAATACTGCACGGTTAGGAAGTAGTTGTTTCCGCTTCTTCGATCCACCCAGTAATCCGGAGCGATCATCGCATTGGAATTGAGCGCAGTAATCACGTTATCGACGATCTCCTTCTGGGTGAGGCCGAGCTCGGCGGCGTGAACGCGATCGACGTCCATGCGCAGGCCCGGGTAATTCATGTCCTGCGGAATGTACACCTGTCCGACTTCCGGCAACTTACCGATTCGCCGCGCGAGCTCCTGCGCCAGGGTGTAATCTTCCTCGAGGTTTGGGCTGGTCACCTGGACGTCGATCGGCGCAGGCATGCCGGCGTTCAGGATCGCGTCCACCATGGACCCGCTCTGGAAAAAGGTTCGAAGCTCCGGATACCGGCTGGCGATGGCTCGCTGGACGCGATCCATGTACTCGTAACTGCCGACGCCATGGTCATCACTGAGCTGCGTCTGGATGGTCGCTGTGTAGGACCCGGAGTTGGTCGTGTACAGCGACGAAAAATCGTTGACCACTCCAATATTCGAGACGGTCATGTGAAAGTCGCGCGGCGCGACGACGCGCTTGAGCAGGTCCTCCACTCCGGCGACGTAGTGATCGGTCAGTTCGATTCGGGTGCCGGTGGGAGCCTTCAGATTGATGGTGAACTGCCCCGCGTCGGTCCTCGGAAAGAACGAAACGCCGAGCGGCGGAAACAGGCCCAGGCTCAGCAGAAATACCCCACTGAGCACGGCAACGGTGAGCCCGGGCCGTTGCAGCGAGCGCCGCACCCAGCGTTCATAAGCGTCCAGCACGCGGTTGAAATAGTGATTGAAACCAGCGTTGAACCGTCCCCACCAGGACCGCCCGCTTTCCGGCGTATGGTCCTGAGCGCGATTCTCCGCCGGATTCTGCTCGGTCGTGTGCGCGTGCGGTACGCTTTTCAAAAACCGCGAGCAGAACAGGGGAATCACGGTCATGGCCACCACGAACGAAACCATGAGCGAAATACAGAAAGCCAGCGCCAGAGCGGAGAACAGGAACTTACTCACTCCGTACAGGAACGTGACCGGAAAGAAATCCACCACGTCAACCAGTGTGGCGGCAAGGACGGCGAGTGTAACTTCCGATCCGCCAAACTGGGCGGCTAACATCGGCGCCTCCCCCATTTCGAGGTGCCGATAGATGTTCTCCAGAGAGATGACCGAGTTATCGATCACCCGGGAGAAGGCCAGCGCCAGCCCGCCCAGGATCATGGTGTTGACGGTGGCGTCCAGGAAGTACAGAATCACGAACGTGGCCAGCGCGGACAAAGGAATCGAAAGCAGGACGGCTGCCGTTGCCCTGAAATTGCCGAGAAACAGCAGGATCATGATGCTGGTCAGCAGCAGTCCTATCAGCCCTTCGTGCAGTACGGTTTTGATCGCCTCTTTCACGAAGACGGACTGATCGAACAGCAGCTCGGCCGACATCTGTTTTGGAATGTCGTACAGGTGGCTGATGAGTTTGCGGACTCCGTTTACCACCTCGATCGTGTTCGTGTCGCCGCCCTGCTTCATAATCGGGATATAGGAAGACTTCTGCCCCGCAATGCGGACGATGTTGTACTGGGTTGCGTTGGAGTCTTCGGCATCACCCACATCGCTGACCTGCACCCAGGAATCGCCCACGGCCTTGAGCGGCACGGCGTTGAGCTGTTGCATGCTATCGACGAGGCTGTTCGAGTAAACATAGCTGTCGTCGGGCCCCATCTTCACGTCGCCGGCGGGGAGGATCAGGTTGGCGCTGTTTACCGCGTCGACCACATCCATAACGCTCAGTTGGCGCGAGAGCAATTTGTACGGGTCCACCCGCACCATGATCTGCCGGTATTTGCCGCCGAACGGCCACGGAATCTCTGCGCCTTTGATCACCGCGATCTGGTTGCGAATGGCAAACTGCGCGTAATCGTGTAACTGCGTTTCGGTCAGTCCGGGGCCTTTCACCGCAACCAGACATACCGGCAGGCTGGAGGCGTCGGATTTCAGGACTACCGGCGGCAGCGTCCCGGGCGGCAGCCGCTTCAAGTCGGCCAGCGCTAAGTTGGACAACTCCGTCACGTCCGCATCCGCGCTGGTTCCCGGCTGAAAGAACACACGAATGATACTGACCCCGAGCAGCGAGCGCGACTCGCTGTGCTCCACGCCACTGGCCAGGGTGAAGAAGCGCTCCAGCGGAGAAGTGATATTCGTCTCGATGTCCTGCGGTGGCATGCCCGAATAAAACGTCGCCACCACCACCTGAGGAAGATTGATAACAGGAAACAGATCTACCGGCATCCGCGCCAGAGCGGCGACACCCAGGATGCAGACGACCAGGCACAAAACTACGATGAAATACGGATTGCGAATGGAAAACCCGGACATGGGATCGCGCCCTACTGCTGGTTCTGCTGTTTGCCTTCTCCCTGCCAGTCCATGGGCGGCACCTGCTGGGGCGTTACCAACTCGCCGGGCTTCAGTCCGCTACGGTCGCTGATGACCACCTGCTCGCCCGGATGAAGGCCAAAGGCCACTTCCGCATAGTTCGCGGTTTGCGCTCCCACCAGAACATCGCGGCTTTCGAGATGACCGCTCGAGTCCACCGCATACACGCTGGTTTTGTTCCCGTTGTGATCGAGCGCCTGTAACGGCACCACCGGAGCGTTGCCCTTCTGGTCGAGGGTGAGTACCGCCTCGGCGTACACGCCGGGCATCAGCTCGTATTTCGGGTTGGGCACGTCCACCTCGGTATGCATGGTTCGCGTTTGCTCTGTAACATCCACCGAAAATCGCGCCACTATTCCCGAAAAGCTCTTATTCACCGCCGGAACTCTGACTTCCACGGGATCTCCGATCTTAATGAAGCTGACATACGATTCCGGCACGGGAATCACCAGGCGGTAGAGGTTCTCCTGGGAGAGACGGACCAGCGGGGTGGCCTGCGTGGAAGTAGTGCCCGCCTGCATCAGGGCGCCCAGGTTGGCGTAGCGCTGCGTGACTACGCCGTCGAACGGCGCCGTGATTTTGGAGTAGTCGTAGAGTGCCTGATCGTGGATGAGTTTGGCTTTGGACTCTTCCAATTCGCTCTCAGCGGCGGCCAGCGAGCCGCGTACCCCTTCCAATTGCGATGCGACGGCAAGGTCCTTACCCTGCCAGTCGTCCACTTCCTGCTGCGCCACCAGACCGGGTTGGCTTTTGGCGACGCTGGCGATGCGCTGGTACTGCAAATCGGCAACGTCGCGCTGCGCTTTGACGCGGTCCACCTCATCAGCGGCGCGCTTCACCATGTCGCCCCGCGCCTTGATCTCCGCCTGGTCCTGCTGTAACTGCGCCTCCAACTCGGGGATCTCCAGAACAGCCATGAGTTGCCCGGCCCGGACGCGCGAGCCGTAATCGACCAGCAACTTCTTCACATAGCCAGCCTCTTTGGCATAGACGTCGATTTCCTGGAACGGCACCAGCTCCGAGCTCAGGGTGAGGTGCTCGGAGATGGGACGCTCGGTCACGGTGGCAACGCCTACTGTCACGGCCTGGGGTTGAGCATTCGCCTGGGCGGTTACTTCACGGCTCGAACACGATGACAGCAGGACCGCTGCCGCGCCGCAGACCGCGGTGTATTTGAGTGCTGCAAGTGTCACAAGCAGAACGTGCTCCTCACATCTGCCGGTATGTTAATCAGAGTCATCTGTTCACCCTCAAAAATAGCTTCTCGTTGGTCAGAGACCAGAACCACCAAACCCGGCTCACGGCAGGATTCGTGTCTTCTGGTGCGACGCACCCTGTCCCCTCGCTCAGCGATGGCTCGCCGGCTGGCAAGTGCTGCCCTCCTGCTTCAACACATGGTCCAGCTTCTCCAGCGAGAAGTCCGGCGAAGCACACAGTCTGATCAGCTCCGACTCACGGGCGACGATCTTTGCGGCAGCCGCCGGCAGCCGCTCTGCTATTTCCGTCGGAATCGTCTGTACACCGTGGCAGTCGCCCTGCAGCAACTCGCCTGACGAGATCTTAAGGCCACCGATTTCGACCGGCTCGCCGAAGTCGATGATGTGGGCATAGGCATGAGAGACGCTCGTACCGGCCGCAAAACACTGGAAGCCGAGTTCCTTCAATCCCCCAAGATCCCGGACGGTACCGTTTGTGACGTAAGCCACGCAACCCAGCGCGGTCGCAATCCTGGCGTGAATCTCGCCGAAAAGTGCTCCTGTCCCAGGGATGCGGTCGGCATCCTCCATGACGAGAATCTTCGGATCTGGTACGGACGCCATATACCTCCAGAAATCCATCCGGTTATAGTAACAGAGGTTCGCAATCGGAGGGGCGGAGCTTCTGACCCTCCCGGTAACGGCATAACCCGCCACCGGCGGCAGTGCGGGGAAAAGACATCTCGTCATGCCATGAACAAATCCCTCGTTGCGCATCCGGACACAGAATGTTTCAATGGCGTTCGAGATCGTACAAGTGTCCGTATGTTTCAGGAACTTCACGACTTCCGAGTTGACTTGGGCAATCGTGTTCATGTAAAAGGGCGCCCGCGGACAGCAAAACAACTCGGCGAGGTGATGCGGAATAACTTCACCGCCAGCGTAACCTGAGGGATACTCATCCCGGCATTCTGCCACCGCTCGATTCTCTTGACCTTTCGCCGCTATAAGCGCCGCTCGGCCAGGCCAACCGCTTCAGTGCACCTCCAACCAGGTGTCGATCACTTTGAAATGGTGAAGGTTCCAGCCATCGTCGGTGGTGCGTTCACCCGTGGTGGCCGTGACCGTGCAGCCCCCGGTGTTCTTCAGCTTCAAGTGCGTTCCCGATTCCGCGACGGCGCACACAGTCTCGTGCCCGTTGGCTTCGTAGACCACCGTGTGTGTAGCGGGGTTCCAAGTGAGGCCCGGAATCTGTGCCACGGTGGGCTCTGGTCCCGGGTCGTACTCGCCTGGGTTCACGATCCGATAAGAGTAATCGACGACGACGCGGGCGCGGCCGGTCTCCGGATTAGCCTCGAAATGGTAGCCCGCTATCGACAGCGGCCGGGCACACATCGACAGCGGAGGTTCATACATCGCGGGCTCCGTACCAATCCTGATCCTGGAATCAGCCAGGGCAGGAAGGGCAAGGGCCATGGTCGCGCACGACGCGAAAACTGTTGTGACTCTCCAACCTCTCATAAGTTATCTGGCACAGGCGGCGTGACTCCGTTCCCGGCCGGAGGCCGCAGCAAGCAACTGCGGCTCAGCGGCAGCCATCCGGCGAGGCGCTATCGGAGCTCCTTCAGTTCACCTCGAGCCAGGTGTCGATCGCCTTGAAATGGTGAAGGTTCCAGCCATCGCTGGTCGTTTGTTCACCCTCTGTGGCTGTGACCGTGCAGGCTCCGGTGTTCTCCAGCTTGAGGCTCTTTCCCGGTTGCGCCACGGCGCACACAGTCTCGTGCCCGTTGGCCTCATAGACTACCGAGCGCGTGGCCGCATTCCAGGTGAGGCCCGGAATCTGCGCCATGGTGGGCTCTGGTCCCGGGTCGTAGACACGTGGATTCACCACCGGGAAACTGTAATTGACGACCACGCGCGCGAGGCCGGTCTCCGGATTGGCCTCAAAGTGGTAGCCGGCCAGCGACACCGGCTGGCTGTACATGGACCCAAGCGGCTCATACAGCGCCGGCACCGTGCCAACTTTGATTCTCGAATCGGCCAGGGCGGGAAGAGCTGCCATGGCCATGCAGGACGCGAAAAGCGTTGTAATTCTCAAAGCTCTCATGACTCATCTGTCGCAGACGGCGTGACTCGCGAACGGTCCGCTGTCAATTGCGCTCCTGTTCGCAATATAGGTCCGATGGGGCTTACGCACCGCTGAAGAAACCCTGAAGTTGAGGACAACCATATTGTAAGTAACCAGTTGCGGGGCGGGATTGTATCCGGCGCGCGCGTTTGTGACCCGCGCCAAAGTGGGCGGCGAACCTGAGTCTGAAGGAGATTTCAGAAATCCGTAAGGAAATCTTCAGTCGGGCTGGGACCAGCACATGCCAGACTTCAGGCTAAGCGCTCCATGGCAAAGTCCTCCCGCAATACTCCTTCGCGCAAGGAAGTCCGCAAGCGTCAGGAACACACTCCGGGCCGGACGCCTTTGATGCTTTCGCCGGCAGCGGGCCACCATCCCGCCACTCATCAGGGTGCGAGTCCTCTCATGGCCGCCATCATGAACAGCGATGACGCCATGGTCGACCTTCTGATCGCGCACCGCTCAGACATCGAGGCTCGGACCTCCACCGGCATGACACCACTGCATCTGGCGGCATCGGAAGGACGCGTTGCCATGGTCCGCCGCCTGCTGATGGCCGGTGCGGACGCAAACAAACCGGATCGCAACGGCTGGACTCCGCTGGTGGCCGCGGCTGCTCGTGGCCATATCGAGATCGTCGAGCTACTTATCGAAAAGGGCGCGGCCATCGATGCCCGGCTGACGCAAGGGGCATCGGCTATTGATCTCGCGCGGGCCGGCAACCACGCGAAGGTCGAGGAACTCCTGCGCCATGCGGCGATTGAAAAGGCCATCCGTGCCGACATCGAATCGCGGGAATTCCGGCAACTACGCACGAACCTGTACGCTCTCGATCATCCTTCGGGATGGCAGACCTTCCGCGACGACGAATCGCCGGAGATTTGCATCGCTGCGCGCGGGGCCATGCTGCAGAGCGAGAATACCGGCGTGCAGGTCGGCTACGGCTCGATTCTCAGCTACTACCCCCCACAGGACGGTCGCGTGGCGCTGGCCGACTCCACCGATGACCTGATCGGTGACCTCCTGGAAGAGAACCCGGACATGAGCCTCGAATCCGGCCGGTGGTCCGCCACGCCCCATGATCATCAGGCACTCGTAACACCGCTCGTGGGCGACTCGCCATTCGGAGGCTCCGTCAGAGAGCTTGTCGTGACCGTTGCTCGCCCGGAGGGTTTGTTCTGCATGTTCTTTGTCGCGCCGCCCCGCGCGTGGCCAGGCATACAGAACGTCTTCGACCGCATGCTCGGATCGTTGCAGTTCTCCGGGATCGCGAACAGCTTCTCCGGGTGAGACCGCGCCGCGTCTTCAAACGGCGGAAGGGCACGGCGCGGCGGGGAGTCGAATCCAGAAAGTGCATCCGCCACCGGGAGGGCTGATCAGGCCGATGTCGCCCTTATTCGCGCGCGCGGCCCACTGTGCGATCGAGAGACCCAGCCCGGCCGCTTTCTCTTCGGATTGCGTCTCGCCGGCGCGGTAGAAGCGCTCGAACACGTGCCCGGCGTGCTCGGGAGGAATGCCCGGTCCATCGTCGGTGATGGAAACCTGCGCGCAGGAAGTTCCCTGACGATCGACGCGGACGGATATCGTCCCGCCATCCGGAGTGAACTTGACGGCGTTGTGAAGAACGTTGACTACGGCCTGGCGCACGTGCTGGCGGTCGGCGCGCACGCACACGTCCTCGTCGCCCGCCAGGGTGAGCGTCAGCTTCTTGTCTTCGATGAGCACGTCCAGCAGGCTAACCGTTTCGCGCGCCAGTGGCATGAGCGGGAAAACCGTGGGCCGCATGGGGATCTGGCCCGCATCGGCGCGCGACAACATGAGCAGACTGTCCACCAGACCCGCCAGGTGGTTCACCTCCTCCACCACGCTGCCAAGGGTTTCCCGGTACTCTTCGGCCCCGGCATCCTTCTGCAGCGCAACTTCGCCGATACTGCGAATCGACGCCAGAGGCGTCCGCAACTCGTGGGAAGCGTTGGCGGTAAACCGCCGCAATTGCTCGAACGACTGCTCAATGCGCGAAAACGCGTCATTGAAGGCCGTGGCCAGGTGGCCGAGCTCGTCCTCGGGGTTATCGACCTGCAGTTGCTCGCTAAGCCGTTCCGAGTTGATCCGTTGCGCCTGTTGCGCCATCTTCTCGATCGGGTTGAGGGCACGCGCCGCCATCTTGTAGCTGGCCAGGGCGGTTGCGGCGAGCGCCAGCGGCAAGGCCATCAACAGAATCGAAAGCGTCTCCCATAACCGGTCCCAAACGAGGTATTCGCCGTAGGCTATCCGAATCAGGATGGGCCGGCCCTGCAGTTCGAACGTGCCGCTGACCAGCACCACTTTGGTTCCATCGGACAACTCTGCCGAACGATCCGAGTAGGTGCCCGCTCCTTCGCCGGGGAACGGCGGCCCACCGAGCGTTCGCATTCCCAGCCTGGCGTTCAGAAAGAGAATCCGCCCGCCCGGGTCCAGGACCTCGAGAAACCGCTCTTCTGCCTGCTTCCACGCGGTGTGGTGGTGGTAATCCTCGCGCAGATCCAAACTGCCATCGGCGCGGAAGTACAACAGCCCCTTGACTGTTTCCAGATCCTCCATGGCAAGCCGCTTCAACACCCGGTCCATCTGCCACACCGACAGCAGCGACACGCCCGCCAGGTACACGGCGAGCACGCCCGCCAGCAGGCCGACGTACCACAGGGTCAGGCGGGTCCGAACGCGCCGCGGACGGAGGCGCATCACGACACCTCCTCGCGCAGCACGAATCCCACGGCGCGCACCGTGTGCAGAAGTTTCGGGTCGAAACCGTCATCCAGTTTCCGCCGCAGCCGTGCGACGTGAACGTCGATAACGTTATCCAGCGGCGTATAACGCGCGCTTTCCTTCCACACCTCGCGGGCCAGCATCTCGCGCGAGACCACGCGACCCTGATGCCGCAGCAGGTATTCGAGCAGTTCGAACTCACGCGCCGTCAGTACCAGTTCCGTCCCGCTGCGGGTAACGTTGTGCGAGGACACGTCCATTTCCAGATCCGCGAGGGTCAGCTTGTCCACGACGTCGGTCCCGCCCCGGCGAAGCAGCGCGCGAACCCGAGCCAGGAACTCGGGAAACGCGAAAGGCTTCACCAGATAATCGTCGGCGCCGGCGTCGAGGCCCCGCACGCGGTCCTCGGTGGCGTCCTTTGCGGTGAGCAGGAGTACGGGGAGAAAGACACCCCGCTGCCGCAAGCGCGTAAGGATCTCGATGCCGTCCCGGCCTGGAAGCATCCAGTCCAGCACCATTAGTTCGTACTTCTGGGTAGAGACTAAGTAGAATCCTTCCTCGCCGGTCCTGGCGACCGTCACCGTGTAACCTTCCGCCTCCAGGCCCGCCCGAAGCGCTTCCGCCATTTTGACTTCGTCTTCGATGACAAGGATGCGGTGTGGCGATTGCTTGCCCACATCCACAAGATTATACGCGCGGCGGCACCGCGGTGCAGGGCGCGGGGACCGGTGGATGTCTAGTGTAGTTATGGCAGGTGGTAACAAAACGTCTGCGAAGGCCAGATTCGCGTGCGCATGGGTTGGGCCGCCGGCCGACGGCCCAACGGCTTGCGCCTCAAATACGAGTACTGGCTGATCAGCCTGAGATCCCGGTCAGCAGGGTGCTTCCAGAACGCCCGTATCCGCCCGAATAGACCATCGAATTCCTGCCAGGTTTTTGTGGTACCGCAGGCAGAATGTTCAGAATATCCTGACCGAGCGGCCGGACGAATGTCGTGTCAGCGGGGCGTCGACTGCAATCCGCGTTTCGCCGTGGCCGCAATACAGATGTCGTCGGGGAGCGGCTACCCCTTCCCCCTGAGGCGCTGCTTCAGGCGACCATGTTCGCGAGCGACTTTGAGATCATCTCCCCATCGAGCCTTCCAACACCCCCCGCCGCTAACACCGCCTCGCCAACCTGCGTCAACACAAGGGTGTTACCCACGCGGCAGTGGGAACGTATATAAATAAAGAGAAGCAGCAAGCCACCCCACCGGATCGTCCGCCGGATTCCTCCGGCGGTAGCAGTAACCCTTGTGAGGAGTCTTTCAGCCTGTGTGGATTGTCAGATTAGCCCTTCGCCGCCCGTACACCTTCGTCGTGATGTCGATTCTGATCGCGGTGCTGGGCGCCATCTCCATCGTGCAGATGCAGAAGGACATCTTCCCCTACATCGACATCCCCGTGGTCAGCGTGGTCTGGTCTTATGGCGGCATGGCGCCGGACGACATGGCCAACCGCGTGGTCACTGTCTGCGAACGTGCCATGACCACCACCGTGAACGACATGGAGCACATCGAATCGTCGTCGTACAACGGCGTGTCCGTCATCCGAATCTACTTCCAGCCGAACGCGAAAGTGGAAATGGCCATCGCCCAGGTCACCTCCATCGTGCAGACCATTCTGCGCATCCTGCCGCCGGGCATTTACCCGCCCGGCGTACTCAAGTACGACGCCTCCAGCGTACCCATTCTGCAGCTCAGCGTGGACAGCAGATCCCTGAGCGAGCAGGAACTCTACGACTACGCGCAGAACTTCATCCGGGTCCCGCTGGCCACCGTGCAGGGCGCTTCGATTGCCCTGCCCTACGGCGGAAAGATGCGCAACGTCATGGTGGACATCGACCCCGTGCAGATGTACGCCCGGCAACTGTCGGCCACCGACATATCCAATGCTTTGAACCTGCAGAACCTCATCCTGCCTGCGGGCACGGCCAAGATCGGCGACCGCGAATACCAGGTGATGCTGAACAGCAGCCCCACGCTGGTGGCGCAGATGAACGACCTGCCCATCAAGACCGTGAACGGGGCCACCGTGTTCATGCGCGACGTGGCCCAGGTCCGCGACGGCTTCAGCGTGCAGACCAACATCGTCCGCGTCGATGGAGGCCGCGCTTCGCTGATCACCATCCTCAAGAATGGCCAGGCTTCCACGCTGGACGTCGTGCAGGAGGTGAAGGAAGCCCTCCCCCACATCCTCGCGGGCCTGCCGTCGTCGTTGCGCGTGCGGCCGCTGTTCGATCAGTCCCTGTTCGTGCGCGAGGCCATTAACGGCGTGGTGCGCGAGGCGCTCATCGCCGCCGGCCTCACCGGTCTGATGATCCTGCTGTTTCTGGGAAGCTGGCGCAGCACCCTGATTGTGTGTACGTCCATCCCCCTGTCGATTCTGACGTCGCTGGTGGTGCTGCACTTCCTCGGACACACCATCAACGTCATGACCCTGGGAGGCATGGCCCTCGCGGTGGGCATTCTGGTGGACGACGCCACGGTGGAGATCGAGAACATCCACCGCAACCTGGCCATGAAGAAGCCCATCACGCGCGGCATCCTGGACGGCGCGCAGCAGATCGCCGTGCCCGCGTTCGTTTCCACGCTGGCCATCTGCATCGTCTTCGTGCCGGTGCTTCTGCTGACGGGTGCCGCGCGGTACCTCTTCACGCCGCTGGCCATGGCCGTGGCGTTCGCCATGCTTGCCTCTTATCTGCTGTCACGCACGCTGATCCCCACCATGGTGCACTACATGCTGCCTCCCGAGGTGGAAATGTACCAGCGCGGCGAGGAAGCGCACAAGGGAAGCGGACCCATCTGGCGTGCGCACCACGTCTTCAATTCCGTATTCGCGGCGGTTCGGGTAAGGTACCAGCGCGCGCTGAACTGGGCTCTGGACCATCGCCTCCCGGTGGCGGCGGTGTTCGGATTGTTTCTCTTCGGTTCGCTGTGGCTGGTCCGCATCGTGGGAACCGACTTTTTCCCCTACGTGGACTCCGGCCAGATGCGCCTGCACGTGGTGGCGCCGGAGGGCACGCGCATCGAGGAGACCGAGCGAGTGTTCGCCCGCGTGGAAGCGGTGATCCGTCGTGAAGTGGGGGCGGAAAACATCGACATGCTGGTGGACAACATAGGTCTTCCCAACAGCGGATTCAATCTCGCGCTGGGCGACGTCGCCACCATCGGCCCGGAGGACGGAGAGATCCTCATCTCGCTCAAGGAACACGGCCGGACCATGGAATACCAGCGCCGCTTGCGCGCGGCGTTGCGCCGCGAGTTCCCCGACGAGACGTTCTTCTTCCAGGCCGCCAACATGACCAACCAGATTCTGAACTTCGGCCTGCCCGCGCCCATTGACGTCCAGATCATGGGCCGTAACGCCGCCGCCAACTATGCCATCGCCCAGGAATTGCGCAGCCGCATAGCGGTCATTCCCGGAGCCGTGGACGTGCACGTGCGCCAGCAGGTCCACGCTCCCACGCTGAAGGTGCTGGTGGACCGCACCATGGCCGGGCAGGCCGGCCTCACCCAGCGCGACGTCGCCAACAGCATGCTGATTTCGCTGAGTTCCAGCGGACAGGTGGCGCCCAACCAGTGGCTGAGTCCGGTGAACGGGGTCAACTATCAGGTCAACGTGCAGACCCCGCAGTTTCGCAACGATTCCATCGACGCGCTCCGGCGCACGCCCATCACCGCGCTCACGCCAACGGGCCCAACCAGCACCCAACTGCTGGACAATCTGATCCAGGTGCGGCGCACCACCTCCACCGAAATCGTCAATCACTATGACGTCCAGCCGGTCTTCGATGTCTACGCCGACGTGGACCAGCGCGATCTGGGCGGCGTAGCCGGCGACGTGCAAAAAGCCGTCGAGGCCGTCCAGCCCAGGCTGCCGAAGGGCGCGCTCATCAACGTGCGCGGCCAGGTGAAAACCATGCACGATTCCTTTACCCGGCTGGGCTTCGGCATCGTGTTCGCCATGCTGCTGGTTTATCTGCTGATGGCGGTGAATTTCCAGAGCTGGGTGGACCCGTTCATCATCATGATGGCCACGCCCGGCGCTTTCGGCGGCATCCTGTGGATGCTGTTCGCCACGCAGACCACCCTGAACGTTCCGTCGCTTATGGGCACCATCATGGCCATCGGCGTGGCCACCTCCAACAGCATCCTGCTGGTGGTCTTCGCCAACGACGAGAGAATGGATCATGGGCGAAACGCGCACGATGCCGCGCTCGCAGCCGGCTTCACCCGTCTCCGCCCGGTGGTCATGACCGCCGCCGCCATGATTATCGGCATGCTGCCCATGGCTTTCGCGATGGGAGAAGGCGGCGAGCAGAACGCGCCGCTCGCCCGCGCCGTCATCGGCGGTCTGCTGGTGGCGACGTTTACCACGCTCTTCCTGGTGCCGATCGCCTACACGTGGCTGCGCGGGAAGCCCCCGGTGGATTACGACAAGCGGGTCGACGAAGAGTGGCACCAGGGAGACCGGCCGCTGCAGGCCTGAACATGAACGACATGCACCCGCAACCGCACAATCCGCACGCCAGAGAGAACGTGGGGCATCCCGCGCGGCGCTCGCTGCTGCTCATCGGCGTGGTCATCGCGCTGATCCTGCTGGCGCTGCTGATTGCCGGCGCCCTCCCGCGGCAACGGCGCGTGAAGGCGGCCGAGGATGCCGCCCGAGCGGAGCGCGAGGCGTTGCCCACCGTGCTGGTGGCGCCCGCCCGCCGCGCGCCCGCCGTCACCGAACTGCTTCTGCCCGGCGACATCACGCCATTGACGGAAGCCTCCATTTATGCGCGCTCTTCCGGCTACGTGCGGCGCCGTCTGGTGGACATCGGCGACCACGTCCGCGCCGGGCAGCTCCTCGCGGTGATCGAGGCGCCGGATTTGGACCAGCAGGTGGCCCAGGCGCGCGCCGCCGTCGCCCAGGCGGAACAGCAGCACGCCCAGGCGCAGGCGCAACTCGAACAGGGCAAAGCGCAGCTCGAACTGGCGCGCGTCACCCGCGACCGCTACGTCACCCTCGTCGGGAAAGGCGCGCTCTCCCGCCAGGACGGAGACCAGCAGGAAACCAACTACCAGACCGCGCAGGCCATCGTGGGCGCCTATGCGGCCAGCGTCCATGCCGCCGAGGAAAATGTGCGCGCCGCGCGGGCCAGTCTCGACCGCCTTATCGCGCTGCAGGGCTATGAGCAGGTGACCGCCCCCTTCGCCGGCATCGTCACCGCGCGCCTGGTGGACCAGGGTTACTTCATCTCCGCGGGCGGCGGAAGTTCCGGACCCGCGCCCATGGGCCTCGGCGGGAGTGCGCCCGGGGCCACCGCAGGCGCGTCCGGCGGCGAGCTCTTCCGCGTGGCGCAGATCGGCACGCTGCGAATCCTCATCAACGTGCCGCAGACCGATGCGGCGGGAATCCACCGAGGCCAGGACGCCGACGTTCTGCTGGCGGAGTTTCCCGGCCGTGTCTTCACTGGACATGTCACCCGAACGGCCAACTCGCTGGACATCAACACGCGCACGCTGCTCACCGAGGTGCAGGTGCAGAATCCGCAATCCACGTTGTTGCCGGGCATGTTCGCTCAGGTCCGCCTGCGCAGCCAGCGCGCGAACCCGCCGGTGCTGATCCCCGGAGATGCCGTGATTGCGGGCCAGGAGGGGCTCTCCGTGGCGATTCTGCGAGACTCGAAGATTCATATCGTGCGTATTGAGGAGGGTCGTGACAATGGCACGCAGGTGGAAGTGACCCGCGGTCTGGAGGGATGGGAGTACGTGGTGGTGAATCCCAGCGACGTGGTTCACGAAGGCGCTCTGGTTCGCCCGGCGGCGGCGGGAACGGCGCACAGATGAAACTGTCCCCGCTATTCGATGTGGGGCAGGCTCTCAGCCCAATGCCACTTAACTTTTCAGCGGAGACGCGGAAGGGTGTCAGTTCGGGATGTGGGGCAGGTTTGCAACCTGCGCGCCGATTTCCAATTGGCGCCGTGCGCGGGTTACAAACCCGCGCGCAGGATACAATCCTGCCCCACAACTCTGTGCAGGTGTTCAGCGATAGGAAAGTTAAGTGCCATTGGGCTCTCAGCCTGCGGCGGCCTCTCAGGCCGCCCCAACACAGGCTGAAGCCTGTGCCACCATGTACCGGCGAGCTCCTGATGAAAGGTGGCACAGACTTCAGTCTGTGTCGGCGAAATGCGATGTTACTTGTCGCCGCGCTGCTGCTGGCAGGAACCGTGCACGCGCAGGGCTGGTATCGGGCCCCTCGGGTGGCTCCCAGCTCGTTCGCCGATTCCAGCCGCGTGGATGCGCTGATCCGCGCCAACCAGTTGTACCTCTCCTTGCCGGACGCCATCGCCATCGCGCTGGAGAACAACCTGGATCTGGAGCTGCAACGCTTCGCCATGCGCATCTCCGATACCGATCTGCTCCTTGCCCAGGGTGGCGGCCAGTTGCGCGGCGTGACCATGACCGTCTCGGAGCTGCCGCAGAGCGTGATCACGCCCGGCGAGCCCCTCATCACTTCGGCGGCCGGAGGCGCCGCGCTGTCCACTTCCATCATTGCGAATGTCGCCGACGTCTACCCGGTGACCGGCGCCGCCACGAACCTGTCGGTGAACGGAAGCACCACCACGACGGCCGTGCCATTCTCCAGCGGGCCGCCCATCCCAGCGTACGACCCGGCCATCAGTGGCCAATTGAGCTGGCAACACCAGAGCGCGCCGCAGATCAACCCGGCGTCCTATGGCGTCAATACGCTGGTGGCGCGGAATCTGCTGGGCAACCTCGGCCTTACCGCCGGATTCAGCCCGGGCACCCAGGTTGGTCTGGCCTGGGATAACACCTCGCAGAGCGCCAACGCGACCAACTACCTGTACAATCCCTTTACGCTATCGAGCCTCGGCCTCACCGTTTCGCAGCCGCTGTTGCGGGGTTTTGGCGTCCGTCTCAATCGCCGCTTCATTCGCATCGCCGGAATCGACCGGAGGATCTCCAATCTGGTGTTTCGCGAGCAGGCCATCGCCACGGTGTCCGGCGTCATCCGCCTCTACTACGATCTGGTCAGTTTGAACGAGGATCTGGCGGTGAAACGGCAGACGCTGGAGTCGGCCCAGAGGCTCTACGAGGACAACCAGGCGCAGGTGGAGGCGGGAACGCTGGCGCCCATCGAGCAAACGCGCGCCCAGGCGGAGGTGGCGGCGGCGAAACAGGATCTGATCACCAGCGAGGGCTTCGTGCTGCAGCAGGAGCTGTTGCTCAAGACCGTGCTCACGCGGCGCGGCACCGCGGACCCTCTGCTGCGCGCCGCCCGCATCGTGCCCACCAGTTCCATCAGCATCCCTGCGGCCGACGAGGCGCGCCCGGTGGACGACCTGGTGAAGGAAGCGCTGGCGAACCGTCCCGAAGTGGCCGCGGCCGGCTTGCAGATTGAGGGCTCCGAAATCAGTCTGGAGGGATCGCGGAACGAATTGTTGCCGGAGTTGGACCTGCTGGGCGTGGCGCAGAACTCGGGACTGGCGGCGGGCGGCGCGGGCGCGCTCGGCCAGGTATTGAGCCACGACTATCCCACCTATGCTGTCGGGCTCCAGCTCAACCTGCCCTTGCGGAATCGCCAGGCCGAAGCCGATGTGGTGCGCGACGAGCTGCAGGTGCGCCAGTCCGAGGTGCGGCGTCAGCAGGTGGAGAATCAGGTGCGGCTGGAGATCGAGAACGCGCTGATCGCGCTGGCCCGCTCGCGCGAGGCGCTGCAGGCGGCCACCCAGGCACGGACCCTGCAGGAACAATCGCTCGGGCTGGAGCGCGAGAAGTTCGCGGTGGGCTTGTCCACCACGTTCCTCATCACCCAGTATCAGAGCTTCCTGGCGCAGGCCCGTTCGTCGGAAGTAGCGGCGCGCAGTACGTGGGTGAAGGCCCACAACGCGCTGGAGCGAGCCATGGGCCACACCCTCGATGGCAACGGCGTGTCCATTGACGAGGCCGTCCGCGGCCAGGTGTCGCGCCCGCCCGATGCACTCCCGGCACAACCGTAATTCCTGATATACTGCCCTCAATTCAGCGGGCATTTCCGATGAAGAGATCTCTGTTGCTGATAGCCGCGCTGACGGCGGTCACCGGTCTGGCGCAGGCCCAGTACATGCGCGGAGTCAACATCTCCGGCGCCGAGTGGGGCTCCAACCTGGAGTATGGAGGCGGCAGCATACCGGGCGTGTACGGTGAAGACTACTGGTACCAGAGCCCGCCCACCTTCGATTACTTCGCCGCGCGCGGCCTGCCCTTCATTCGTCTGGGCGTTCTGTGGGAACGCCTGCAGCCGGCACCCGGCGGTCCGCTCGTCCCCGGCAATCCCAATGACTACATGTGGTATCTCAAGAACGACATCGCCTGGGCGAAGGCGGCGGGCGCCCAGATCAGTATCGTTCCGCAGAACTATGGCCGCTACACCATGAACGGAACCGTGTGTATCATCGACAATCCCTGCAACGGATCATCCGTGCTGGTGACCGGCGCGGACCTGGCCGACTTCTGGTCGAAGATGGCCGCCGTGTTCAAGGACGAGCCCACCGTTGTCGCCTACGACATGATGGGCGAGCCGCACGACATGGGCGCGGGCAACTGGAATACCATCTCCCAGAAGGTGGTGAACGCCATCCGCACAGTTGACTCGAAGAAGCTGATCATGGTGCCAGGCGACTATTACAGCAACGCCACGTACTGGGCAGCCCACAACGGCGCCACAAGCTGGATCAACGACCCCGCCGGCAACTTTTACTATGAAGCCCACGAGTATTTCGACTTCGACTACAGCGGACGGTATATGGAAACTTACGACACGGAGCTGGCCGCCAATCCGGATCTTGCGGATATCGGCCTCACCCGACTCACTCCGTTTGTAAAGTGGTGTACTGACAGTAACGTGAAGTGTTATGTGGGCGAGTACGGCATACCCAATGCCGGTCCTTCGGGGGCCGACTTTCCCACCATACCCGACGCCCGCTGGCTTGTCGTGCTGGATAACTTCCTCACGGCGCTCGACGCCGCGGGTATGCCCGGCACTTACTGGGCGGCCGGAGAGTGGTGGGGCGACTATCCTCTTTCCATTCAACCTATAAACTTCACCACGGACCGAGAGCAGTTACAGACTCTCCTGAACCACCTGCCGCCCGACTTACTCCGGACCACCTCTGCCGCCGCCTCCTACGGCTATGCCGTAGCTCCGGATTCGCTGGTGGCCGGCTATGGCAGCGGGCTCGCTTCTGGAGTGCTGCAGGCGACCACCCTTCCGCTGCCCACGACGCTGGGAGACACCAGGGTGAATGTCACCGACTCCGCCGGAACCGTGTGGCCGGCCCCGCTTCTGTATGTTTCGGGCCGCCAGGTGAACTATCTGGTGCCATCCGGAGTGGCCGCGGGTCTGGCGAATGTGAGCGTTCTGGACAACGGCGCGGCAGTGTCCAGCGGGATTTTGCAGGTGCAGCCCATCGCTCCCGGCATTTTCTCCGCGAACTCCAACGGGCAGGGCGTGGCCGCGGCGTACATCCAGCGGGTTCTGCCGGATGGTACGGTCTCGGCGCCCGAACCCGTCGCCGCGTACAACACGGCACAGGGCCAGTTCGTTCCGGTTCCTATCGCCTTCAACGGCGACCAACTGGTTCTGGTGTTATTCGGGACCGGGCTCGACCAGGCGACGGCGAGCAACACTACGGTGACCGTCAGCTACGCGCCCGTGACCGTGAACTACGCCGGCGCGCAGGGCCAGTACGTGGGCGAGGATCAGATCAACGTGCAACTGCCCAGCTCGCTGGCCGGATCCGGAGAGGTGCCCGTTCAGGTTACCGTGGGTGGCGTGCCGGCTAACCCGGTGACCATCACGTTCCAGTAGGTGATCTGGGACAACACGTCGCAAAGCGCCCACGCGACCAACTGCCTGCACAATCCGTTTGCGCAATCGAGGTGGCCGTCCGCGGCCAGGTGGCACACCGCCCGACGCACTCCCGGCACAACCGCGATCCCTGATATACTGCCCTTGTTTCAGGGGGCATTTCCGATGAACCGATCTCTGCTGCTGATAGCCGCGCTCACGGCGGTCACCGGGCTGGCGCCGGCCCAGTCGTACATGCGCGGAGTCAACATCTCCGGCGCCGAGTTCGGCTCCGGCAACGAGGACCCGACACAAGTGAGCGACATACCCGGCATATACGGGCTCACTTACACCTACCAGAGCGCTCCAACCTTCGACTATTTCGCCGCCCGCGGCCTGCCCTTCATTCGGCTGGAGGTTTTGTGGGAACGGCTGCAGCCGACGCCCGGCGGCCCTCTCGCCCCGGGCAATCCCAATGACAACCTGGGATTCCTCAAGCAGGACATCGCCTGGGCGAAAGCGGCCGGCGCCCAGGTCAGTATCAATTTGCAGAACTACGGCCGCTACACGGTGCACGGGACCGTGTGTATCATCGACAATCCCTGTCCCGCTGGAGGACCGGTGCTGGTGACCAGCGCGGACCTGGCGGACTTCTGGTCGAAGATGGCCGCCGTCTTTGTGGATGAGCCCACCGTGATCGCCTACGACATCATGAACGAGCCGCACGACATGGACGCGGCTAACTGGAATCAGATCTCCCAGACGGTGGTAAACGCCATTCGCACGGTGGATTCTAACAAGCTGATCATGATTGAGGGCGACGGCTGGAGCAATGCCACAGACTGGGCGAGTTACAACGGCGCCACAAGCTGGATCAGCGACCCCGCCAACAACTTCTGGTACGAGGGCCACATATACTTCGACCACGATTACAGCGGAAGCTACGATTGGACTTACGATCAGGAGCTGGCGGCTAATCCGGACCTTCCCAACATCGGCGTTACCCGGCTGGCTCCGTTCACGCAGTGGTGCACCACGAATAACGTGAAGTGCTATGTGGGCGAGTACGGCATCCCCAATGACGCTCCTGTTCTCCCGTTGCCCAACCCGCAGGCCGACCTCCGCTGGCTTACCGTGCTGGATAACTTTCTTACCGCGCTCGACCAGGCGGGCCTGCCCGGCACTTACTGGGCGGCCGGAGAGTTTTGGGGTGACTATCCTCTCTCCATCCAGCCCACCGCGTTCGCCACAGACCGGGAGCAGTTACAAACTCTCCTGAACCACCTGCAGCCCGACTTACTCCGCTCCACCTCTGCGGCCGCCTCTTACGGGTACGCTGAAGCTCCCAACTCGTGGGTAGCCGGTTATGGTAACGGGCTCGCCGCCGGGCTACAGGTCGCGACAACCGTTCCGCTGCCCACGACACTGGGAGAAACCCGGGTGCAGGTGACCGACTCCGCCGGAAATGTGTCACTGGCTCAGCTTCTGTTCGTATCCGGCCACCAGGTGAACTATCTGCTCCCATCCGGCGTGGCCTCCGGTCTGGCGAAGGTGAGCGTGCTCGACAACGGAACGGCGGTGTCCAACGGGATTCTCCAGGTGCAGCCCACTGCTCCAGGCATTTTCTCCATGAACTCCACCGGACGGGGCGTCGCCGCGGCGTACATCCAACGGGTGGAGCCGGACGGCACCCTCCCGCCGCTCGAGCTCGTCGCAACGTACAGCGCGGCGCAAGGCCAGTGGGTCGCGGCGCCAATCTCCTTTAACGGCGACCAATTGATCCTGGAGCTGTACGGCACGGGATTCGACAACGCGACCATGCAGTACACCCAGGTCACCGTCAACAACTTGCCCGTAACCGTGAATTATGCCGGTGTGCAACCCCAGTATGCAGGGGAGGATCAGATCAACGTGCAACTGCCCAGCTCGCTGGCCGGATCCGGAGAGGTGCCCGTCCAGGTCACCGTCAATGGCCTGACCGCGAACCCTGTGACCATCACGTTCCAGTAGAACGGTCCCGCATCGCCGGTTCGGTAGTGTGTAGTGGGTCAGTTTGCCCGACGGGGCAGGATTGTATCCTGCGCGCAGGCTGCCAACCGGCTCTCAGCCTGCGGCGGCCTTGACCACGAGCGAAGACGAATGCCGACCTTATCCCCGGATAAGGAGGCCAGCACGGCTTCGTCCCGGGTCAAGGCCGCCTGCCTTTGGTTGCGGCGAAGCCGCGCTGTTCCACCCTCGTCAGGAGGTTGTCACCACATGGTGGCCCAAGCTTCAGCCTGTGCAGCGCACCTGACCCCTGCCGCGGACACAGCCATCATGCGGCGTTTCTCCGCGCGATTCCACAGCCGGATGCGTCATCGCATTGACACATCTGCAATCGAGCCCGTTCTCGAACACGGTCACGATTCCTCAAGACCCGCCGTTGGTGGCCACTCCGAAGTGTCTTCGATTGCCGATACAGCGACGATACGGCAGCGTTTCGCAAGCAGGTGACGTTGTGTTGACGATGGCCGGACCGAAGCCGACTCACCAGTACCTGTTTCCGTGAGCGGCGTTCCACGGGGGAATCTTAGCTTCCGGTTTGACGGATGGACGCCGGGACGCAGGCCGACTTACGCTACCTATCCGGCTCACGGCCCATCCCATTCTCCGAGTGGCCGACCGCACAGCCGAGCAATCCAATTGTGAATGCGCAAGAGGAGATGGTTGCTTCGATAAAGGTAGCGTTACGTTTTTGTGGCCAGATTCTGCCGCGCACCATCTCAGGAGGAGGCTATATGGCGCCGTGTCGTTTCGATCAATTTGTGCTGGCTCATTTGGGTCCCAGGCCGGGGGAACCCGTTGTTTCCGTTGCCGTTCCGTCTTACACCCTCGATTTTACGCGGCCAAGCTCTCAAAAGGGTTCCAAAAGGATCAAGTCTGGTCGTTCCAGTACTCTTGCTCCCCTAGGCCACTCTGTGATCGATCTGTGATCCTACTGATGGTTCTTTCGAGAGAGTGCCAGTGCCATTTCAACTCTCGGATTGAGAGGAGCAAGACAAGTGCTTTGTTCTCGGACGACGTTCTCTGCTGGCGCACGAAGTCTCGCCTTCCTAGCATTGGTGACTGGCGCTGCCACGACGGTTGCTTCGGCTGACCCAGTCGGCTGGAGCACCTCCGGAGAGGGCTCCGTTTCCTGGGTGACGACGCAAACCCCCGGGGTGCCAACAAATCCGATCACGGTTTGCGAGCAATCCCCGGCTTGCGTGGGCTCCGTCGCGGTTCTGAACGCCTCCGGCTTGACGATGTCCTACAACAACGGCGGGTCGGCCGATATCGGCGTTCTGCATGCGTACGTGAATGGATCTGTATCCGGCACCCCTGGAGGCACACCGCCACTCTACGCCATCATGATCGGTTCTGGGGAATTCGAGGACACCCTTACCGTGAGTGGACTGCCGACGGGCAGCACCGGTTCGATGGTTCTGGACTTCAGCATAGATGGGACCCAAACACTCAGCGGCTCCAATGTGGGCGGCCTCGATTTCCTCGTGTACGATTACAACGCAAATGGGAGTTACCTTGACAGCCAGGTCTGCGTTGACGACACTCTGAGTAGTCCTGTAACCTGCCCTGCGCTCACCTTCAAATTCGGGGTGCCGATGATCCTGCAGGTGTACTTCCAAGTGGGTACCAACCTGGCCGATTTTGTGCCCGGCTCAGTCGCTAGCATGGACTACAATAACACTGCGGTCCTGAGCGGCATTCTTATCACGAATCCCGCGAACCAGAACCAGCCTGTCGATTTTACAGTGGCATCGGCGTCCGGGGCAGTGTACACATCCAGCGGCGTGGCACCGGAACCGTCCTCCTTCGCCCTGATGGCGCTTGCAGCCGTGGCATTCGTCGCCAAGCTCGTCATGAGATACGTCCGCACGGTATCCTGTGAGTAATCTCGACGCTCTAGTTCGTCAAGCATCAACTTGCGTAGATGGGTCACGGGGATGACCTCCTTGTGACCCGACAATACACGCAACTGACGAATACTGCTGAGGACCGCTCACGCGAACCCCGGTCACCACAATCTCCCCCCGCCAAACCCCACAAAACCCACCCCTTCCGCCCCCGCCACCCCAAAACCCAGCCCACCCCGTGCTACCCTCGGCCCGCCATGCCATCAGAAGCCCAAATTCGCGCCAATCGCAGAAATGCCCAGGCCAGCACCGGACCGCGCACCCCGGAAGGCAAGGCCATTTCCAGCGCCAATTCCACCAAACACGGTCTCACCGGCGGTTTCCGCGTCCTCCGCGAAGAAAGTCAGGAAGAGTTCGACGAACTGGTCGCCGAATACTGCACCGCCTACGCGCCCGCCAACTCCCACGAGCGCTTCCTCGTCGAGGAAATGGTGCAGGCCCGCTGGCGCATCGCCCGCCTCCGCCGTCTCGAGGCCGGCATCATCGAGGACATGATCGAAGCGCGCGGCGCCGTCAACGCCGATGCCGTCCTGTCCGCCGCGCTCTGCAACGGCACCGCCACTCCCCTGACCGAGCTCCAGCGCTACGCCGCCTCCATCGAACGGTCCGGCCACCGCGCCGTCCACCAGCTCCTCGCCCTCCGCAAACTCGCCGCCCAAACCGCGCGCGATGCGGCACGACGAAACGAACCCAATTCCGCTTCGCCCGCCAGCCCCTGCCAGCCCGCCGCAACACCGCCAACCCCCAGTAACAACGGGGATAACGTCGCATCCCCACCCTCCCATCGCGATCCCGCCGGAAGATGTGTTCCCGCCTCGCCGGATTGGCGCGAGGAGGCGCCCCACGCCGCATAACAGCCCGTGGCCGAAGTCGTCGCAGGCCAACCATTCATCGGCCGTTGTGGAGCAGGCGTTTTCGCCTGCGTTCGGCCCTCGTTGCGACTTCTGCCACCGGCTGATAAACCCTCGAGAACACCTCATCCCACGGACCGCGGAAGAATCGCGCGCCCATATCCTCTAAAGCCCAATGCCATTTAGCTTTTCAACGAAGACGCGGAAGGGGGCCGGTTCGGGACGTGGGGCAGGTTTGCAACAAGTTTGCAACCTGCGCGCCGATTATAAGACGGCGCACAGGTTGACATCCCGCACCGAGTCACTACCGGCCATTCCGGTGTCCCTGGCGGTGCCGTCGGTTTTCACTCTCTGCGGCAGACAGCTCGACTTCCGCGACGTACTCCACCGGCATTTCGCCACCGGGCGAATCACGAGCAGCCCGCCGGTTTCGTCGCAAGCCTGCCAGGCACTCCCTATACTTGAGAGTATGATTGCGGACCCGCAGCCGCCGGGCGTGGGACAGCGTGGAGCGCCGCCGCGCTCGCGCTACGGCTTCCTGCTGAGGGTCGGCGTGTTCGTGCTCATTACGCTGATCGCGCTGATTGCCGCCTCCAGCATCATTCGCATCACCACCGGCGACAAGGGCCTGGTCAACGCCGCTCTGGCGAGTTTCGCCGCCGCGGCCATCGGGACCACCGTCGCCCTGCGCATCTACGAGCGCGCCCGCCTCGAAGACATCGGCCTCGGATGGAATCGCGCCTCGCAGCGGAATCTGGCGCTCGGCCTGCTCGGGGGCATCTTCGGCGGAATGCTGGTGACGCTTCCGGCGGTGCTGTTGCGGATGGCCTCGTTCGCCCTCACGCCGTCGGGAGGCAACTGGCGCGCCGTGATCTTCGTCGCCGTCGTCCTGCTGTTCGGCGTGATGGGGGAAGAGATCATGTTTCGCGGCTATGGCTTCCAGGTGCTGCTCACCGAAACCGGCATCTTCGCCACCATCCTGCCGGTGAGTCTGCTCTTCAGCCTCATGCACGGGCTGAACCCTGGCATCCACCCGCTCGGATTCGTAAACACTTTCCTGTGGGGCGTGCTGCTGAGCTTCTCCTTCCTCCGCAGCGGCGACCTCTGGCTGCCCATTGGGCTGCACTATGGCTGGAACCTGGCTCTGCCGCTGCTGGGAGCCAACCTCAGCGGCATATTTCAGGCAGGGATCGGCGTGCCGTACACGCTAAACTGGAATGCAGGCTGGCTCTGGAGTGGAGGGGAGTACGGGCCGGAAGGCGGCATACTCACGACGGTTGTGGTGCTCATCCTTGCAGGCTACTTGTGGAAGGCGCCCATTTGCACCCAGCGCCCCTTCCTCATTCGCGCTCGTACCGCGGAGCCCTTCCTGTGAAAGCCTCTGTCGCGTTCGCGGTTCTGGGGTGCCTGTGGGCGCTGCCCGCCTGCGCCTCGGAGCCGAAGATCAGCGACGAAGACCGCGTGGAGATTCTGCGCGGTCTCATGGCCGAGTACGCCAAAGCGAAGGTGGTGCTGCCGCGCTCGTCACACGAACTGCCCGTGGAGAGCACGGGTCAGTGGGACAAGGCAAAATGGGCCGAACTGTCCAAAGGACAACCCGGTCCGGCGGCGCGCGTCGGCGATCTGGTCCAGATCACCAAAGTCACCTTCGACAACGACAAGATCGTGCTCGAAATCAACGGCGGCCTGAAAGCGAAGTGGCGCAATCATCTCGAAATCGGCATGGGTGGCTCCACCCAGCCCATTTCGAGGTCTGACGCCAACGCGCCCGGCGGCACCTACATTGCGCTGCTGTTTCATCAGCCGCTTCCGCCCCTGCGGACCGAAGACATCAAGAAGATGCTGGAGCCCGTCCTCGATTTCGAGAAGCACTCGGTCACCCGGAACTTCATCGACGCACTGCCGCCCGAGCAGCAGAAGGCCGTCAAGGAGAACCGCGTGATCGTGGGCATGGATCGCGACGCGGTGCTAATGGCCGTGGGCCGGCCCCGGCTAAAATCGCGCGAGACCGACAGCGACGGGCTCGAAACCGAGGACTGGGTCTACGGCGAAGCGCCCGGCAAGATCACCTTCGTGACCTTCGCCAATTCGAAAGTGATCCGGGTGAAGGAAGCCTACGCCGATCTGGGCGGCACCACGGCTCCCAGCCTTCCGGTGCGCTGATAGAATAAAGGCATATGGCAATCAAAGTTGGTATCAACGGTTTCGGCCGTATCGGCCGCAACGTCGTGCGCGCTGGTCTTCATAACCCGAACATTGAGTTCGTTGCCGCCAACGACCTTACCGATACGAAAACTCTGGCTCACCTGCTCAAGTACGACTCCATCCTCGGTCCCCTGCACGAGAGCGTAAAGGCGGAGGGCGATGCGATCGTCGTCGACGGAAAACGCATCAAGATCTTTGCGATCAAGGATCCCGCCGAGCTCGATTGGACCTCGCTTGGCGTCCAGATCGTCATCGAATCCACTGGCAAGTTCACCGACGCCACGCAGGCCGCAAAACACCTGAAGGGTTCGGTGAAGAAGGTCATCATCACCGCCCCGGCGAAGAACGAAGACATCACCATCGTGCTGGGCGTCAACGAAAAGGCGTACGATCCGGCAAAACACAATATCATCTCCAACGCATCGTGCACCACCAATTGTCTGGCGCCGGTGGTGAAGGTGCTGCAGGAGGCGTTCGGCATCGAGAAAGGCTCGATGACCACCATCCACAGCTACACCAACGACCAGAACGTGCTCGACTTCCCGCACAAGGACCTGCGCCGCGCCCGCGCCGCCGCCTTGAACATGATCCCCACCACCACCGGCGCCGCCAAGGCCATCGGTCTGGTGATGCCGGAGCTCAAGGGCAAGCTGGACGGCTATTCCATGCGCGTGCCCACGCCCGACGTTTCCGTGGTCGATCTGGTGGCCGTGTTGAAGAAGTCCACCACCGCCGAGGAAGTCAATGCCGCGCTGAAGGCCGCCGCGGAAGGCCCGCTGAAAGGCATCCTCGCTTACACCGAAGATCCGGTGGTGTCCACCGACATGCTGCACAACCCCAACAGCTCCATAGTCGACTCGCAGTTGACCAAGGTGCTGGACGGCAACCTGCTGAAGGTTGTTGCCTGGTACGACAACGAATGGGGCTATTCGATGCGCGTGGTCGACCTGATCGAGTTCCTCGCGAAGAAGGGCCTGTAAGGCAGTCCCCTCCGTTGTTTTTCGCGGCCCGTGCCCACGAGGTGCGGGCCGCGAAGCGTTTCCCGCACGGCAGGCCTCCGCTCATCCGCATTGTGTAGTGTGTGCGGACGCTCATCTACGCATCCGGATGGAACGAAACGGCGAAGTGGTTGTGACTGGCTAATTCGCTGGGCACGGCGATTCGAGGCAGCGGCTGAAAACCATCCACGCACTTGACTCACAACACGGCTTTGAGCCGTTTGCCGTCGTCTCCGGTGAACTCAACAGGCTCGACGATCCGGTCATGGAGCGCGTGTTCAACGAAGCCCGGAACGATGAGGGGATTCAGACACCTGAATCTCCTCGACCTGCGCGCTCGTCAGCAATGGAGTGTCCGGTCCGGCGCTCAGAACGGGAAGGCCGGTCACGGGATCGGCGCCAACCTTCGGCTGATGAGAGCGGGCTGATGTTGACGTCCAGAGGATCGCCAGGTCCAAGGCCGAGTTTGCGGCGCACCGGACTGGGCAGAACAACCCGGCCTTTACTCGAAACGCGGGTCTGCATGGTAAGACCATCTTGCCGCTTCGGCGCCGCCGCGCGCCGTGAGCGGGTCGCGAAGCCGCGATCAAGTCTGTCCAACAGGGCCAGACCAGTTTGCCGGGAACCGCGCGCGGCCATGGCTTTGAAGCGGGTCTCGCTGTCGTATCCGGCCGGAGCCACTGTGGCCAGCTCATCCATCAGCCGGTTGATGCTCACGCTTTTCGCCTTCTCCAGGTTCCGCAGGAATCCGAATCGTCAGTGTGCGCATAACAGCTCCTACACCCGCCAAAACCATCCTCGCCGATACATCCCATACGCGAGCAAATACATCAGCAGCACATAGGCGATCGCGAACAGCAGCGACGCATTCATCGGCGAGGCCAGCGGCGCGAAGAGGCTGTCGTAGAGCCACTCGCGCAGCGTGATGGCGTGGCCGCCCGACGCCCAGTGCACCGCGCTCAGCGCCTCGTCCAGGAACTCGGAGGCCAGGTACACCGCGATCGCGTTCATCCCGAGGATCGCCAGCGGCTTCACCGCGCGTTTGTAGCCCAGACCATCCACCAGCCACAGGAAGATGGCGACGATCTGGAAGTCCATCCCGGCCATGAACAGCGCGAACGAGCTGGTCCACAGCTTCTTGTTGATGGGGAGCCAGATGTCGCAGACCAGGCCGGCGGCCAGCAGCAGGCTCCCCACGAGGAACAGCCACGTGGTTCGCTCCGCCAGAGTGCGCCGCAGACGCAGCAGATGCCCGGCCATGATGCCGAGCAGAGTGGTGGCCACCGCCGGCAGCGTGCTGACGATTCCCTCCGGGTCCCACGTCCCGGTCCAGCGGTAGTTGTGGGCTCCCAGCACCACGCGATCCACGTAGTGGGCAAGGTTGCCCTCCACGTCGAGACGCCCGGCTCCGTAACCGGGCACGGGGATCAGCGTCATCATGAGCCAGTACCCGGCCAGCAGCCCGCCGATCCAGATGAGCTGGCCGCGCACGCGCGTGGTCAGGTAAATGGCCACAACGATCAGATAGCAGATGGCAATCCGTTGCAGAACGCCGAGGAGACGCTGTGTGGACAGATCGAAGCCGGGCCACGCGTAGATCAGCAGGCCAAGTGCATAGAGGATCACCGCGCGCCGGAACGCCTGCGCGAGCAGCCGGGCGCGCGACACGCCGGCCTCCATGCGCCGCGCCAGAGACAACGTGATGGCGACGCCGACGATCCAGAGGAAGGAAGGGAACACCACGTCGGTGGGCGTCCACCCGTTCCATTCGGCGTGATCGAGCGGCCTGTAAACGTGGCCCCAGTCGCCCGGTGTGTTCACCAGAACCATGAGCGCCATGGTTGCGCCGCGAAATGCATCGAGGGAGACAAGCCGCTCGCCGGTGGGCTTCACACCGACCTACGATATCACTCCTGCGGCAGAGCCGAGCTGCGGCAGAGCCGAGCGGCGGCAGAGCCGAGCGGCGGCAGAGCCGAGCGGCGGCAGAGCCGGGCGGCGGCACAGCCGAGGAGCGGCCGTCAGCCGAGAATGTTGAGGGTGCTCTTCTGGATGTCGTCGGCCACGTGCGCCACTTTCGCATTGGCGTCGAAGTAATTGCGGGATTGGAGAAGGCTCACTATGTTCGCACTCAGCTCCAGGTTGTCCGGCGGATTGCTCTGAGCGCCCGGCACGGCGGGGAAAGGGAGATTCGCGATGCGCGAGGCGGTAGCATCGAACTGGGCATCGGCCTGTTGCATCCCTCCGAGGGCGGATTGTATGGCAGTCATTTTGTGGTTTGATCCGTGTCTTCCTTATCGGCCGCCGACGCCGCCTCTTCACTGATTCTTTGAGCCATGGCGTACACCAGCTCGTCCAGCCCCTCGCCGGTCACCGCGGAGATGGCGAAAAAGGGCAGCCCGCGCTCGGCGGCGAGGCACCGCACGGATGCCAGCCGCTCCGCATCCTGCACGGCGTCCGTCTTGGAGGCCACCACCATAACCGGCTTTTGCGCCATCTCCGCGCTGAAGCTGGCCAGCTCGTGCCGGATGATGTCGAAGTCTTCCACAGGGTCACGCCCAGTGAAATCAGATACATCCACAAGATGCACCAGCAGACGGGTGCGCTCTACGTGCCGGAGGAACTGGAGGCCCAGGCCGGCACCCTCGTGCGCGCCTTCAATCAGACCGGGAATGTCGGCCACCACGAAGGTGCGGTCGCCCGCCAGTACCACGCCGAGGTTCGGTACCAGCGTGGTGAAGGGATAGTCGGCGATTTTAGGCTTCGCGGCGGAGATGCGGGAGATCAGCGTGGACTTGCCGGCATTGGGGAAACCCACCAGACCGACGTCGGCCAGCAGCTTGAGTTCCAGGCGGAGACGCTTTTGTTCGCCCGGCCGGCCCGGTTCGTGCTCAGTGGGCGCCTGATGGGTGGGCGTGGCGAAGTGCTGGTTGCCACGGCCGCCGCGTCCGCCGCGCGCCGCCACGAACCGCTCGCCCCTGGCGGTGAAGTCGTGCAGCAGCTCGCCGGTATCGGCGTCCCAGACCACCGTCCCCACCGGCACCGGCAACTCGATGGATGCGCCCTCCCGGCCGCTGCGATTGCTCCCCTCGCCGTGCCGGCCGCGCTGAGCGGTGTGCTCGGGGTTGAAGCGGAAGTGCAGCAGCGTGTTGTGGTCGCTGGCCACCATGACGATGTCACCGCCGCGCCCGCCGTCGCCGCCGCTGGGACCGCCCCTGGGGACGAACTTCTCGCGCCGGAACGCCATGCAGCCGTTTCCGCCGTCGCCCGCCTTCACCGAAATAATCGCTTCGTCGATGAACTTCATGGCGCCCTAATGACGTAGCGGGTCAGTTTGGAATGCGGGGCAGGCTGGCAACCTGCGCGGGTTACAAACCCGCGCGCAGGATACAATCCTGCCCCACATGGCAAACTGACCGATTACCCAAAATGAAAATGGCCGCCGGTCCGCCGGGACCTGCGGCCAATTCCCAAAAGCCTCGCCTGGTATTACTGTTCCACCGGATCGATGCGAATGAACTTGCCCATGCGGCCGCGGTCGCGGAACTGCACGATGCCGGGCACCCTGGCGAACAGCGTGTCGTCCTTGCCAAGCCCCACGTTCTCGCCGGGCTTGAAGCGCGTGCCGCGCTGCCGGACCAGAATGGAGCCGCCGGTCACCAGCTCGCCGCCAAAGGCCTTTACGCCCAGCCGCTGCGCGTTCGAATCGCGCCCGTTCTTGGAACTGCCCAATCCCTTTTTATGCGCCATTGCTCACCTGCTACGCCAGAATCTCATTGACGGTCACGGCCGTGTAGTTCTGCCGGTGCCCGATGGTGCGCTTGTACTGCTTCTTGCGCTTGAACTTGAAAACGATGACCTTGTCGCCGCGACCGTGCCCGGCGATGGTGCCCCGCACCCGCGCGTTGGAAAGATCCGCACCGGTCACCACTTCGCTCGAATCCCCTACCACCGCCAGCACGCGGTCGAACTCCACCGCCGCGCCGGGCTCTCCCTCAAGTGTTTCCACCCGAACCGTATCGCCTGGGGCAACGCGATACTGCTTACCTCCGGTTTCGATAACCGCGTACATACTGTGTCCTTGAGAAGGATTTGTGAAGGTTACTCAGGCAGGCACACCTACTGCGCCGACCACAACTTCCTATCTTACAACAGGGGCTCCGGCCCGGCAACCGGCCTTGTCTCATTTTGTCTCCTGCAGGACGAGCCTGAAGCGAGGGTTTGCTTCTCACGCGAGATGGGCCTGAAGGGCGAGGGGGACCGCACGCCGGGAATTGAAGTGGCAAAAACGACGACTCGACATCGCTCCTGGACGTCCGCGAACACCGGCCACCCTGGTGATCGAAATCGTACATAAAGATGGCAAGCCCGATGTAAGGTTCGAGTCCTACCTGGGGAGCCAATTCTTCCGCTGTTGACAACATTGGACTCCATGCGCAGTTGGACTGGCAACGCCTTTGTTTTCAGGTTCGAATCCTCGCTGGCCAAGGCCCTCCCGGAGAACCAAGTAGCTAGCGCAAGACAAACCGCGTTCCCAGCCCGCACGCCATCACTTTCGAGCTGTCCATAAGGCCAAAACCGGCGTGGCCGCTGCCTGCCAAGTTCCTGACATGGCTCCTGCGGAACGCTAGGGCACGGAGAGGAATCTTAGGATCGTGCATGACACGAGCACTCTGGTCCGTTTGGGAAAGAAACTGAGCGTGCGCTGAACCATTCAAGACGATCACTCCTTTCGGTTGGGGCCATTGAAAATCGCCTTTTCGAACCTTGGGTTTGCGGGCGACCCCAGTTGCGCATTCGAGCCTGCCGGTTGCTTTACCCTGATCAGGCGCGTGATCCGACGCCGTTTCGAGAGTGACATTTGCGATTTTGTACAACCAAGCGGCGTGGCAGATCCACCAGCCTCGCCAGCCGGATAGTGCGCTCCCGACTCGATGACGTGAATTCCGTTTTGAGACAGACTTCTGCGACTCTGAAGGAGCTGATTTTGTTGATCTCGCCAACTGTCTCAAAACTTATAACTTTTGAGACACGGGGGCCTCGATCCACCGGGCGCGAGCGCAGCCGGCCATGGCGCCAAGCTGCCAGCATCCAAATGCGCTGCGTCGAAACTTATCTTTTGCGAGACGTGGGCCTCTACTTGGCTGCTAATGGGTTGAACTCACGGGGACGCTTCAGTCCGTCCCGCGAGGCCCCAGTTTTCATCTCGGCTCTCGGGCATTCGAGTTTCCGATCTACTGCGCGCTTCGCCCGAGCGGCGTCCGGACAAGCAGCTATTTGTCATAAGTAACTGTGACGTTGGTCAGCTCGCCCTTGGCACCGAAGGCGAGCTGCACCCGCCCATACGTCACCGACTCGTTCGCCGATTTGTCCGGCTTTCCGCAGGATTCCAACACTTTCTGCCTCGTGAGCTGCTTGGCAGCCGCATTTTGAGGAACCCACGAATAGGAAACGACATAAGAACGGGTCGGATCCCACTGCATCGTCGCGGAGGCCTTCCCGGTCGCCGGGTCCGTTGCCACGCCGGTGGCCATCAGGACGTTCATCCCGTAGGTCGGGTCTTCGCGCGTCGGAGGGGGCCAGGTGAACATCTTGCCGTAATAGGCCTCAAGCCCCAACATTTTGACTATCTGCTTTTCCCCTGAGCTAGCTAGAGACCCTGCTCTCGGAACCAGCATTTCTATTCTGCGCCGCCGGGCCAATCGCGGCCGCCACCATGAACGCAACCAACAGTCGATTCCACATTTTCCTCACCTCCATCCCCGGGTAGTGCCCGAGACCTTTCAGTGTAATACCGCTCGGGTGACAAATGCTCATCGCCGGACCAACCTCGACGGTTCCTGCGGAGTACTGCGCTCAACGACTTCGCCTCTTTCTCACAAGGGACCCTTTGTGAGAAGCGCCGGCGAGTTCGAGAGGTGTCCAGACTGAGTGCCCACCGTGGACAAGCGTCGGCCGTGCGGTCGAATCGGTCTGAAAACAATGGACGTCTGCGGGTTCGATCGGAGGGTCAACTGAGCCGCAAAAGTTCGAAACGTGTCCAGACTGGGGAGCCAAACTGCAATTCCTCGACTTCACGCCATCTGATTGATTTCATTACGGGCGTTTCAGACGTTTCTTCTGGATTGGCCCCCCTTGACGGCGACCCCGGCGTGGACTCGAACTCTGCTTTATCCGACCGGCATCCCCCAAAACGAATCGGCGCTGGCCCACTATGCGTGCCAACTTCCAGATGGCGACATCCGCTCGGGGCGATCCGCACGTAGACAAGGCCGCAAATAAGGCAACTCGGCCACACCATGCACCGATTGCGTAGTGGGGAGCCGCAGTCAGCAGTTTGGCCAAACAACTCAGACAGCGCCGTCAGGCGGATGGGCGCGCGCTGCGGGACGCCGGGATGGCCTTCATCGGAGCTATCGCGATGCGATGGTGTTCGTAGCGGTGCGCAGTCCACGGTGAGCACTTCCACACCACGGCACAAATTCACTCAAGGGCGTGGCGCCGGGGTTAAAATCGGTTGAGTAGATCCTCTTATCCTGTACGGAGGCTGCCTATGCCCAAGCGCCGCATTTGGATCGCGATCGCGGCCATCGCCGCATGCGGGATTGCCGCGTCGATCGACCTGAAGCCTGGCTCCGCGGTTCGCTCCTGGCTCATTCTGGCGCCTCTGCCCGTAACCGGGACCGCGCCAGACGAGACAGCCGAGTTGGGAGCCTTCGAGCGGGACGCGTTGGCTTCGCAAGGAGGTGAGACAGGCGCCAATCCTGCCGACGGTCAGGTTATCGATCTGGCTGGACGGAAATACGCCTGGCAGCGCTTGGAGTCTTCCTCCGACAACGTCGACCTCGGAAAATCGTACGGTGAGAAGCCTGCCATCGCTTACGCCTTTGCGACAATCGAGCAAGCCACGCCCTCCGACTTTCTCTTCGGCCTCGGCAGCGATGACGCCGTCAAAGTCTGGCTCAATGGCCGTCTGGTTCACCGGAACTGGACGGAGCGCGCTGTTCGTTTGGATGACGACATCCTCCGTCTTCACCTGAACAAGGGCGCCAATCGGCTGCTTCTGAAGATTCAGAATCGTGGCGGCGGCTGGGGCTTCTCTTTCCGAGCCATAGACTCCGCGCGTCTCCAGGAACGACTGGCGGAAATGGTGCTTGCCCGCGATCTGGATGGCCTGCGAACGGCCGCGCCACTGGCGGGCGGCGGGGATAACGGCGGCAAGTACGGCCTGACGGCTTGGCAGTGGGCCACCGTACGTGGACATCGGAACATGACGAAGACACTGGAAGCGTCCGGCATACATGGTAGGGCCCCGGCGGGCGACCCCGGCCTGGTAGTGGATGCAATGTTTCGAGACTACGTCCATCCGGGCGAACCCGGTGCTGTGGTTCTGGTCGCGCGCCGCGGAAAGATCTTGTTCGAGAAAGGGTATGGCTTGGCGGATGTGGAACACTCCCGGCCGATTACCCCGGCAACCTGCTTCCACCTCGCCTCCATCAATAAGCCATTCACCGCAGCAGCGATTCTCAAGCTTCAGGAAGAAGGCCGTCTGCGCATAGATGATCCGCTTTCAAAATACATTCCCGATTATCCGCGCGGCGATCTCATTTCCCTGCGCCACTTGCTTACGCATACGTCTGGAATTCCCGACCGGCTGGGCGGACCGGGTCAACTCCCCGGCTTCTTCACGCCTCCGAACCGGGACTACGTGATTGCTGCCTTCAAGTACCTGCCCCTCGATTTCGAGCCAGGCTCGCGCTATGCCTACAGCAACCCCAACTACTATCTGCTGGGCAGAATCGTCGAGATGGTTTCCGGCCAGTCATATCTTGACTTCCTGCGCGAGCGGTTTCTTGTGCCGCTGGGAATGGCGCATACGGGTGTGTTCCGGCCGGGCGAGGCGGGCAAAGCGGAACCCTACTGGTACGCCGACGGACGAATCGAGCAGCGGCAGCACATGGTCGAGAACCGCTCTCCTTTGCTGCACGGTGGCCATGCGCTGCTCGATGCAACGGCTCAGGACTTATACCGCTGGACCGATGCCTACTTCAACGGCCGGATCCTCCAGAAGGCGACCGTCGAGGCCGCGCTGACGCCCGCTGATAACGGCCGC
>Ga0326727_10003723_pt1 | contig 48007 bp, 31 predicted proteins | sample MB2enrmetagenome_FD_207643 | JGI IMG/M metagenome (GOLD analysis project Ga0326727, IMG submission 207643) | Lab enriched peat soil microbial communities from McLean, Ithaca, NY, United States - MB29MY | ecosystem: Environmental > Terrestrial > Soil > Wetlands > Peat | place: USA: New York... | reverse complement strand
AGTGGAGCTGGAAACGGGCACAATGTCGCTTGCCCGAATTACGGACATTGGTGGTCATTAGCCCTCTATCCACCTTTCCCCGCCGGATAGATCACCGGCGAGATGGCAAATCGGCCACCTCTGAATCCCCGTTTCGCCCTTTATCATGAGGGTTGTAGTAATAATTATAGTGGCTGTAAGAGCCATAGTACCCGTCAAAGCGCAAGTCCACCTTATTGAAGACGATGCCCAGAACGTTTGCTCCGCTATTGTGAAGAATCTTGCGGGCGCGCGTCAAAGCGTTCCGGCCGGTGACTCCACTTTCGACGATAAACACCACTCCGTCCACAAAAGTCGAGAGTATCATCCCATCCGCGACGGGAAGGATGGGAGGAGAATCAATCACCACAAACTTGAAGCGCTTGCGTAATTCCCCGAGCATCGATTCCATGGCCGTGGAGGAAAGTAATTGCGTGGGATTGGGAGACTTGGGGCCGGCAGGGATTGCCCAAAGAGTGGGAACCGCTGGAAACTTGAATAGCGCCTTCTCGATGCTGTGCGCTCCCGTGAGGAAGCTTGCAAGGCCTGCGCGATTGTCCATATCGAGTGACGCGCCTACTTTTGGATGGCGAAGGTCGGCATCAATGATCAAGGTTTTCTCTCCACTCTGCGCGAGTGCAATCGCCAGGTTGAGAGCTGTGACCGTCTTCCCCTCACCCGCCATCGAACTGGTTACCAACAACATCTGGGGTGGTTGCGGGGCCGTCGAGAGTACGACCGAGGTCAAAAGAGTTCGGAAGGATTCTGCCACTGCCGAGGAGGGCCGGCTCAAGAGCGCCAACCCGTGCGTGGTGGCCGAATTGCCATTGCCGCGCGGAGGCGATAGGGATGGTTGACGAAGGGTATTGGGAGCGAAGGGGACGATCGCCAATGCCGGAGCATTCGCCAATCGCTCCGCCTCATCGACGGTCTTGATGGAAGTGTCCATGGCTTCCATGACAAAGGCGAGCGCCAGGCCAAGAACCAATCCCACCGTCAGGCCGATGAGAATATTGCGAAACTTCTGCGGACGAACCGGCGACTTGGGAGGTTTTGCCCTGTCGATCACATGGATATTCGTCGCCCGCAGACCTGCCGAAACCGTCGCATCCTTTAGGCGCTGCAGCAGGCTGTCATAAAGCTGTTGATTGGATTCCGACTCGCGCTTCAGGAGATTGTGTTGGATCAGGAGTTGGTTGAGGGCTCCCACCTCGACTTTTTCTTTGGCGACTGCGGCCGTGAGGAGCCTCTCGCGCCCTACGGCGGCCATGTAGTCATTCCGCATCCGCTCGACGGTCCGTTTTCGCTCCCTCTCGATCAGCGACTGAATTTCATCTACCTGGCTTTGCAGCCGCAAGGCTTTGGGATGCTTCGGGCCGGATTGCTGCACGGTATCAACGTATTGCGACTTCAGATCGGCATACTTTTCTTCCAGATGCTGCAAGAGGTCGTTTTGCGCTACAAAGGCCACTTGCGATTCGTCCGAGCGCGCCAGTTCATAGACCGACTCTTTTTGCAGCCGTTCACTTTGGGCAGCAGTCAAGTCTCGGCTCAGATCAGCCATTTTCTGTTCGACGACGTTTTCTTTGTCACTGATATTGACAATGGCGTGTCGTTTCTCGTAATCCACCAGCGCCATTTGCGACTTCTCGACTTTGGCTTTCAGTTCATCGAGTTGCTGTTCCATCCACCCGGAGGCCTGCCGAGTGGCATCGTACTTCTGCTTGAAGTTATATTCGATATAGTTGTCTGCCAGCGAGTTTGCAACTCTGGAGGAAACAGTGGGGTCCGCGCTCTCGAAACTGACATTGACCACGTGACTGTCGCGCACTCTCTGAATGTGCAGATCGCCCGCGAAGGCTGAGACAAGCTCGTCCGGGGAGGTAGGGACGTTCGACGAGACCGGGGCGCTGAGCTGCTGGATGGCTGCGACCCACCTGGGGTTTTTCGTCAGGCCGAGTTGTTCAATGGTGGTCTGTGCCAGGGTGGCGCCCTCGAGAACCTGAATCTGCGTGCCAATGAAGGCCTCGTCGCCGTAGGTCTGCATATCCCGATAAAGGTCGTTCAGGGACTGGATCTGAGGCGTGTCGGCTTCGATGTCCAGGCGTACCGTGGCTTCGTAGATCGGCGTCATCTTAAAAGAGGCGATTGCGGCCAGCGATGTCATGATGACGGCAACGCTCATGATGGCCCAGCGGCGCTTGATGATGATGTTCCAATAGGTTCGCAGATAGCTGAAACTATCGAATACCTGCGCCTCGATATCGAGGAGTTGACCGGCGGGTGGGTGAACCGTTTCCGGCAACCGAGGCCCGCGCGGCGATAGCGATTGATTTTCAGGCATGTCGTTTACCCCAGGAACTGACGATCTTCGAGGAGAATGGGATAAGCATTACGCATTCTCCCTAATGCATATAGATAACTGCAAAGGTCGCGGCGGTGATGGCGGCCTCGACGCCCCGGCGAAAGGCTTTTTTCCCGGTACTATCGGGAACAAAAAAAACGTCTTCGGCCTGTAGTCTCGTGTCATGCTCGCTGCCGGCCAGTACTTTCTTCAGGTCCACTGGAATTTCATCGCGTCCACTTTGCGCCGCCGGGTTTTTGCGAATGATCACAGCTTTTTCCCGTACCGCCGTCGGTTTCAGATCCTCGGCAAGCGCCACTGCCTGCAGGACGGTCATATCTTCCTGACCGGTTTTCAAAGGAAACCCTCCCGGCCGATTCACCGCGCCCACCACATAAATGACCCCGGCGCGTTGAACGGTAACTCGGTCCCCAGGATACAGATCGACGTTGAGACGGGGGTCGCCGGTTTGCGTCAGCCGGTTGAGGTCCACGCTGAAGGTGCTATCGCAAGAAGCCGGATTGGTTTGGGACCCACAGGCATCGGGTTGCTTGAGAACCTGCATGGCGATCGCCCCCCGGGTGACAATGGCCAAACTACCCGCATCATCCGCAAGGCCTTCCGCCTGTGATAAGAGGTCCACTAACGTGATCTTTCCAAGCACGGGATAGATTTGGGGTTTTTTTACAGCCCCGGCAATGGTGACGGCGTGGACGCGAGATTCCTTAACGGCGACGGTTACATGGGAACTACTATAGATTTCTGCCTCGCGGTATTTCTCGTTGATCAGATCAGCAAGCTGGGCAGGCGTCCGGCCAGCGGCTACGATAGGTGCTGAGAGGAGGGGTAGCGTGATTTGGCCGGTCGGACTGACGCGGTACTCTCCAGTAACATCCGGAGCATCATAGACGCTGACGGTCAGGACATCGTCGGGACTAATGATGTAGTCAGGGACTGCCAGGGAGGACCCCTCCGGCGGGACTGTTTTCGATACAGCGTCGGAATGATGGCCGATGGCCGCAGACGTCTGGGCGGCCAGGAACGGACAGCAGGCCATGACCAGTGCATAGGTGGCCACAAACAGGGTTCCTTGGATGCTTCTTTGGGAGCTTCGCGTTACGCTTGCCGAGGCTTTCATTTTGGGTCTCCTGATTGTTTGGTTCGGTGAAAGGGCAAGAGCATGCCTTCGAGGGAGCCAGGAACAAAGCCGAATGCCAAGGCGTCCAGTGTGTGTGGCTGCGAGCGGCGCTGGGAGTGAGCGCCAACCAACTGGCGCAATCCTTGGGGCGATGACGGCTGGCAAACCGAGGTGTATTGAGGCTCAAGTCCTTTGGAGGCTAAAGAATCTGCCGCCAAGTGCGGGTCTGGGGTGTAGAGCGCATTACCACCTCCGCTCACCCATACGACCGTTCTCAAGTGATTCGGTTTTGCCGGTCAACACACAGCTCCGCTATCTGACTCCCAGGGAATTTTCCTTCCGGGAGCCGTCGTGTGGCCCATCGCCCCCAATCCATTCTTGCCAAATTGCTTCAGCTTACCTTTTCGGCGACGCCAGCTTTCAGCGCACTAAACTCGCTGAATTCAATATGCAGGAACCGACCCATCCCCTTCACACTCACAGCAATTCCGGATCGTGGCTCCTTTTGGAGACGCTAAACGATTCCTTCCCAGCGGATCGTCGTGTTCTCTTTTCCGGGTCCCAATAGTGCACAAGCAACGTTAGCTTGATGCCTGGTTGCACGGGTTGCCCCAACGCCACCCGAGCCCCGCGAATTTGAATGTCGCAAATGCGGCCTCGCACATTGGTCTGGTGGTTTGGTCGATTCGAAACCTCTACCGCGAAAGGATATCGAATCGCAAACCGCTTTGTTTCCCGCCTGTCCGCCTGAAATTGACCATGCATATGCTATAGTGAGGTATACGCCGTTGTCTAGGCCATTCTTCCCCGTAACTCCTTTAGGCTTCAGGCCAAACGGTCAAAGAATCCTCACAGGCGCCTTCTCCCGCCTCCTTGAGGACTACCGCTCCCGTTCTCGCCGCCACCAGGTGGCTTGCTATATATTCGATTGTATCGCATATTATACACATGTGGATACAACGTGACACAGAATCGCGACTGCAACGCTCTGCACGGACCCGGCCCGTCGTTGTGTTGACCGGGGCCCGCCAGACCGGCAAGACCTCCACCTTGCTACGGCTTTTTCCGAATCATGGATTTGTCTCTCTCGACCTCCCCACCGAAGCGGAACAGGCCGAAAAGGAACCTCACAACTTTCTGCGTCGCCACCCGTCGCCGATGATTATCGATGAAGTGCAATACGCGCCCGGGTTATTCCGGCATCTGAAGGCAACCGTTGACGCCAGTCGCACCCGCAATGGGCAGTTCTTACTCACGGGTTCACAGAAATTTACCGTAATAAAGAACGTCTCCGAATCCTTGGCCGGGCGGGCGGACATTGCGGAACTCGAGACGCTCTCGTGGGCCGAGATCTCGGCCGCGCTGCCACAAACGGGGCTTGAGACGGCCATCGTTCGGGGCGGCTTTCCGGAGTTACACGCCAACCCGGACATTGACCACGTGGCCTTTTATAACTCTTATCTGGCCACTTACCTGGAGCGTGACGTCCGGTCGTTGGCAAACGTTGGCAATCTGCGGGATTTCGAGCGCTTTTTGCGCGCCTGTGCCTTACGTTCTGCGAACCTGCTGAACAAAGCTGATCTGGCGCGTGACGTAGGGATCGCTCCTTCCACAGCTAACCTTTGGCTGTCCACTCTGGAAGCTTCCGGGCAGGTGGTGCTGCTTGAGCCATGGTTCTCCAATCGCACCAAGTCCATCGTCAAGAGTCCCAAACTCTATTTGGCTGATACCGGGCTCCTTTGCGCCTTATTGAATATCCGCTCTGAAGACGCCCTCCGGCAATCACCGGCGGCGGGCGCGATCTGGGAAACCTTTGTTTTCGCCCAACTGCGCGGCCGTGAACGCCGAGCCGGACGCGCCGGTAGTCTGTTCTTCTGGCGTGATCGCACCCGCGAGGTGGACTTTGTGGTTGATGTCGGGGGACAGTTGGAACTCTTCGAAGCGAAGTGGACCGAATTGCCTGCCGAAAGTGATACGGTGAACCTGGATTTTGTGCGCAAAGTCGTGGGGAAAGCAAGGGTGGTCAGCGGCGCGGTCGTCTCTCGCCCGCCGAACGGTTTTCCACTCGCCCATGGATTCCGGACGCTGTCAGTGTCTGAGCTGAGATGATGAAGCCACCGCCCATCGGAAGTGCAACGCAACGGGCCTCAGGGGGCCGACTGCGACGTCTGAACCGCACAGCCGGCCGTGTTGCTGGCGCACTGGTTGAGGAGTGTGGAGAAATAGATGTTTGATGCCCCCGCCGTGCCGTTATCCACCACGATTCCGCTGGTGCCGCCAGACTCTGCCAGCACCCCGGTAGCCGCGGTGCTGCTGCTGATGATGCCGCTGGTAACATCAAAGCCCATGATGCAGCCCTCGCTCACGCTTTGGCTCGGGCAGGGTATAGCGGTATTGTCCTGCCCGAACCCGAGCACACTCAGGAAAATGTAGTCGTGGTTGCCGGCGCTGGTGTTGTAAAACTCGGTGACTTGGAGCCCTGCGGAGTAGTAGTCGTTGTCGTAGTTGGTGGCCACTTCGGGGCCCGCGGTGGTGCTGGCGGACATGACGTTACTCGCGATCGATATCTGATACAACGTGTTGTCGGCAGGGCCGGTGTTTCCCACCACGTAAAGGTGTCCTGTGGGGGGTGCCGCAGACGTGAAGTAGGCATTATCGAACGTGCCGGACATCATGAATTCGTAGCCGGGGCCCACGGTGGCTTCGGTGCCGGTAGCGCCGCTGGTGAAACCAACGGGGTACTGGTAGACCGCCGCGCAGGGCGCTGTGGACGAAGCGCAATTGGTTGAACCGTCGTCCCCCACAAAAACGTAGACCCTTTCGGCGTTCGGGTCCACGATGGGGCTGTCCAGAATGCCGATGTTGTAGTCCAACTGCGCCGACGTCGTGACGGTTCCGGAGGAATTAATGGAGTAAAGGAACCCACAGAGACCACTCTCCTCGCTCACCGAAGGCGCGCACGGCGATGACGAACCAAACAGATAGTCGCCCACAAAAACGTTCGTGCTCGTCGGATCGTAAACGGGGCTGCCCAGGGAAGCGTTGGAATTCACCACCACCGGCCAGCCGCCGGTGGTCATCTCCGCGGGGGTGCCGGACGAGTAGAAGATGTTCGTAAATTGGTGAAGGCTCCCGGCATCGTCGCCGACATAGATCGTGCTGGGTTCCCCGGTCGCACCGTAGCTGACGAAAGGCGAGGAGTAGGTGTCGGTAGGGCTTCCAGAGAAGGGCACACTGATCATGCAGGGGGCAGTGCAGTTCGGATACGAGCTGTTGGAGGCCGGGGTTGTGGGGCTGGTGAGCGTCCCGCCCGCTGCCCATTTCAGCACCACCAATTGAGCGGGGCCACTCGCGGAGGACTGCACGAAGCCCACCTGCGTGCCGTCCAGCGAGAGGATAACGGAGTTCACGATCGTCCCGCCGGTGTTGTAGGCCCAATAGATGGTAGGCCCGCCGGTGCAGCCCGAGTAGAGGTTATTAAACGCGATGATGCTCGCCTGCGTCCCCGAACCCGCCAGGCCGGTGTTGAAGATAGCGAAATCGCTGCAACTGGTGCCGCCGGTGGTGAAGGTGGCGGGAAATTCACCGAGGCCGGTGGTGCCATTGCTGCCTACGCTCTCGCTCCAATCTTTGTGGATGCGGTTGCGCCTGTTCCTCGGCGAGGGAGGGCTTCCGCGGGGCGGTCCGCCAGAACCTGGCTTTCGAGGTTGAGGTTTGAGGGCGCGTCCAAGCCCGGAGGGCAGCCCGCGGGCCGCAGCATGTGCGTCTCGCTCCTCGAGGCTCATCTCGATGGGGGCGGCCTCCTCCTGCTGCACGTCAGCGTCAGACGCGGCGCCAACCCGGCCGGCCCCGGTCTCGATCGCTTCCGGCGCTGCCGCGAATCCTCCCCCGGATAAGCGATCGAGGGTGGCAGCCGGAACGTTCGCCCGGGCGCTGCGCTCCTGCTGCTGCATGATGTAGCGGGGATCGTTGACGATCTTGAGCCAGTGCTCGTAGGTGCCCCGGCGCAGGGCTTCATCGGCGCTGCCGGGATGGGAGAAGACCACGTGGTGATGAGTCCAGTCCCAGGCCACACCTTGGGCGTGCCTCACCTCCGCCTCCTCGCCGTTGATCAGAACCGAAGAGGCAAGAATCATAGCCAGCAGGGCAAGCCATACCGCCAGCCGTGAAATCGACGCTCTTGGGGTTTTCATGGTTTGATCCCTCGCTTCTTTTTCTGCCCGGCCGCTGACTGCCGACCGCCGACTGCTGACAGTTCTTCACCATGCCTTGTTGAAAACCAGGTTATAGGCATTGACGCTGCCGATGCCGGTGGCGAAGTCCCAGCCTGGGGTCGCGCCATACGCGGGCTGCCACGTTGACGGAGCGGTACTGATGGTCGGCGACGCGGAGCACGTGGCGCCAGACCCTCCGCCGCCCGTTAGCGTGCAACTCGTCCCGCCCGTGTAGCCCTGGCCGTCATTGGTGAGGCTGATTGAAGTCACTTTGCCGCCGCTAACGGTTGCCGAGCACATCGCCTGGGTCCCGCCACCCCAAAGGGTTATCGTGCCGGTTGGGTCCTTGTATTTGTTGAGATTGCTGGGGGCGCCGAGCGAGCAGGTAGGGGCGCTCGTATAGCCTGAGCCTTTGGTAATAACGGTGACGGTGTTCAGGGCTTGCGTGCTGAGAGAACCATAGGTGCCCGATGGCTGGTAGCAGCCGACTGCGAAGTCGGAATTACTGCAATCCACATCCGTGTCCCCCTGGGTTATGTCGTAAAACGCGCAGGAGGTGCTCAAGCCCCGCCGCGGCGGCTGGTTGATGGAGTAACAGGCGCTGTTGCCGCTGGCCCCGAACTCGCTTTTGGCAATGGAGTAGTAAGTGGGGTTGGGATTGCCCTCCTTAGTATTCCACTTCTCGTTGACCAGCGCCTGGATGGCGGCCATCATGGGTGCTGAGGCGGACGTTCCGCCAAACCCGGCCCAGGTATAGGGCGCGCCTGTGCAGGACGTCCCGCCATTGGAGGTGTCGGAGAAGCAGACGACGATGTAGTGCCCCCAGACGCCATTCGAAGCAAAGAGCGAAACGTCCGGAATGTCGCGCACGCCGTCGGCGGGATTACCGAAGATGTTCTGCTGCCAGGTAGGCTTGGGATATCCCGTGCACGTCCCGTCCACGACACCATTGACCTGGTCCCCACTGCCTCCCCCGGGGGTGGTGGCGCAGCCGCTCGGGCCGCCGCCGCCAGCGGCGATGGTATCGAAAGCCGAGGCGCACTCTCCGCTCGAGCCGTATCCAGTTGAACTTCCCAGGTAATTGTAGAGTAAATAGCCCGCACAAGAATAATTCCAGGGAATCTCCGGAATGTACGACTTCGCCGAGCCGTAGGTGGCCGTGTTGGTGGAATTCCAGTAAGTGCTCTGGGGAATGACGGGACTTCCCTTCACGGCGTTGTACGCGTCCTCGAAGTCCGTACCGCCCACCGAGACGTTATACGGTGTTTCGCCCAAGCCGGTAATTCCTATGCCGGGGTACGCGGTGGTGTCGGTTTTATAATTTGGCGCGCAACTGGAGGCGCCCCAATCACCCGCAGAAACGAAGATGGAGCTGCCCGCCCCGGCCCCCGTCTGATATGCCGTGTTGTAGAATGCATTGTTCGCCGCAGTGTTGGTTGCTTCGCACTCGCTGTAGCTAATGCTGATGATCGCCGGAGGGGGGGTGGAGTTGGCGAGGTTGTTGATAGCAATCGTGACGCCGGATGGATTCGCGCAGGTCGCCACCTCAATGGTGGCATTAGGCGCTATGGCACTGGCAACTTCCGCATCGAGGTCCGCCTCACCGTCATCCCCGTTGGTGCCCGGATCGGTGCAAGTGTCGCCTCCAGTGGGATGAGTGGTTGTTACAGTGCCTGTCCACTTGCTGAGGAAGGTGCTGCGATAGGTCGCCACGTCGTTGCTGTACGTATCGCTATCATCCACCACCGCAATCGTCTGGCCCTTGCCAGTGATTCCCGCCTGATACAAAGGATTCAGGTTGTAGATGGTCTGGAAGTCCCCCGGCACCAGGAAGTAGCAGGGAGCATTCGTGCCGGTGACGTAGCAGCCGCCATAGGTGTAGTTCGTCTGAACGCGCGGGATGGTCAACTGCCGCGGTTCGAAGTTGTGCATCGAGACTACGCCCACGATGGCGGGCGCGAGCGCTTGGGGAACTTCGGGATCGCTCATGTTGGCGAAGTGCTGCTCGCCACGCACGTCGAGGTAATGAATCTCGGTGTGGAAGGCCTCGCGGATTTCGCTTGCGGTGCCGGAGAAGGCGATGACCATACGGTTGGGGTAGACGTAGCCGACGGTGAAGCCATGAGACACCAGCCAGTCCGTGATGGTGTCGAGGTCTTCCTGCGCCAGACCGTACTTCTCCCCCTGTTCCGGCGCCATGATCCAGTGGTGGAAATTGGGCGAGGACTTGTCCGTGAGCGAGTCGATGTATTCGTTGAACTCCTGCTCGAGTTCGGGCGCGCGCTTCAACTGGAGCAGCAAGTGCTCCATGGGGAAGTCGTCCGGCACGGGGCCGCGATCGTTATCGGCGTTGGCTTCCGGACGCGTGTTGCCGCGGAGCCTGACCAGCCGCGATTCGTCGATGGGGTGGGTGATCAGAATGAGCTTACCTTCACCCTCAACGCTGGCCCACAAGCGTGCTGGTCGCTTGGACGCGAAGAGCAGCGCCAGTCCGGCCACTGCTGCCAGCACGCCGAGCGCAAGTTTCCCCATCCCCAGCCTCCCAATCATCGGCCGCTGTTTCCGTGTGCTCATAGCTATCCTCCCCCAGCTTAGTGGTTTGGAGTTCGTGGTTGGGGCCTAGAGCGGAAATCCAACCGCTCACCACTCAACCCTGGGCACCTCTTTCTGACCACTCATCACTAACTACCGCTTCTTAGCCAATAACACCGTGCATGTGTCATCAGGCGGTCGCCAGTCTCCGCCAGCCGCAGCGGTTGGCCCGCCAGCGACCAGTTGCCCATATGTCGGGGCAGTACCGGCCGCCCCCAAGGGTTCCTCAGGTTATAGTCGATCACGCTCAGCTACAGCCACACTTCTAAGAGACAAAGCAATGAAAGAGATTATAACTCTCTTTGGAACGCCGGTGGAAGTGGATGTTTACAAGCGTCGCTCGAAGATGGTGGATTTGAGAATGCACCTTCGGTTGGGGCGTATATAATATGGCCACTGTTTGAGAAATGATGCCTGAAGACCTCAGCCCGGAGGATCAACTCTGCCTGCTGCTCGCTCGCGGGCGGTTTTCGCCCGCGATAGCGAAGCGGGCCGTTGACCGGCTGGAAGCGGGCCCGAATTGGGACCTCGTACTCCAGCGGTTGCAGGCGCACGGCCTGATTCCCCTTTTTTATCATCGACTCCAAACACTCGACTTTCCCGGCGTCCCCCAGCCGGTACGCGAGCAATTGAGGAGGACGTTCAGAAATAATGCCATTTGGAACGTGCTTCTGACCCAGGAACTGGTCCGGCTGCTGACGCGGCTCGGTGCGGCCGGAGTGCCGGTCATCCCCCTTAAGGGGATCGCTTTGGCCGAATCACTTTACGGTGACTCGGCTCTCCGCACCTGCATTGACCTCGACATCCTCATTCACCCGCGATACGCCGCAGAAAGTCTGCGCGTCCTTCATGCATCTGGATATGCGCACCGCTGCGGCACACCTGCTTTCTTTCACCGCCTGGTGCGCCATGGCAAGGATTGTGAACTGAGGCGAGAGGACGCCCACATGGTGTACCCGCTGGAAGTTCATTTTGGGTTGATTTGGGGAGGCCCGGTAGAGCGGCGCCTGGTGGCTGATATTTGGTCCAATGCCGTCCCCCGGCCCTTTCACGGGGCGCCGGCCTGTGCCCTGTGCCCGGAGTGGGAATTCCTCCACTTGGCGGAGCATGCTGCCCGGCACAGGCTGTCGCCTTTGAAGTGGATTGTCGACCTTGACTGGCTCTTGGTACGTGGCGCCCTGGACTGGAAAAACGCGCACGAAAAAGCCAGGCGTATGGGGTGGGAGAGGATTGTCCAGTTTTCCCTTGCGGCATGCGCAGTCTTGTTTGAGACGCCGGTTCCCGAGCCTTTTGCGGGGATGCCGCGTCCCTCCGCATTGAGAATTCTCGGTTCTGGGCCCGGGTCTCTCGAATTTCCCCGGGAAGCACTCTTCAATCTGCTGCTGCTCCCCACCCTTCGGCAAAAACTGCAGTTTATCGCGGTTCGATTATTTGTCCCCTCACCGGAGGACTGCGAGTTACTCCCCCTTCCCTGCGCACTGTTCTTTCTCTATTACTTCATGCGGCCCTGGCGCTTGGCAGGCACGCTGGCAAAATGGTTGATCCAGGCGGGCGTGGCGAGGCTCCGTCGGCTGCGGACCTCGAAGAGGTCCAATGTCAATAGCCGTGGGTGAAGCGCACTCTACTGAGTATTGCAAAATAGAGTGACGAACTGTTTTCGTATCGCGGGCGTCTCGCCCGCTGTGGCGTGGGCATTCTGCCCGCGCGCTGGGCGGGAGCGGGACGCTCCCGAGACAGCGGGCAAGAGGCCCGCGCTACGCAGGTAATTGTCACTCTATTTTGCAAATCTCAGTAAGATTACTTGCGGGAATACTTCAAAAGAACACCGGTAGGAATCAGTGAACCCGCGGGGATGAGGCGTCGGCTGAAGCCGACGCCCATTGCGCATCCGGCGCGGAGCAAAATCCTGAAAATAGTGTCTACTTGATTGGTTGAATCAATCGTCGGCGATAGACAAAAACCAGACCTAGGAGGCCGAACATGTCCGCGCCGAGCAAAATTACTGTGGATGATTCTGGCGCTTGTACAGGAGGAGCACCGTTTGGCAGCAACGATGTTTCCACAAGGAATTCCTGTGGCGGCGTACTTGCGCAAGTGCTGCCACTGCAAGTTATTGGGTCACTGGTGTTTGGCGTGAGGATCGACCAACCCGTACCGACATAGCCTGCCGCTACAGCGGCTTGGGCATCCGCTATTAAATTTGAAACGCAATCGGTATTTCCAACACAATTGACAGCACTCGGGTCATTAGCACTCAGGTAGGAGCTCGGGCTAGGCATCTCCTCGTTAGTACCATTTTGGCCGTAGGTCAGCTCCCAAATTGCGAACGAGATTTCAGCCTGTATGGCTGCGTTTCCGGTGTTAGGGGGCGTCATCAATTGGGTGGCCAGCCACGCCACCTCGTTATATAGCGTCGAACTGGTCCCAAACATCGGCGAAGCCCCGCTTGGGAGGCCGCTAGACGTTATGGTAGCTACGTTAGCGGTCCATGTCTCCTGAATGTAAGTATTATTTGACCAGTCATCACATATCACAGGCACACTGCTCGGGCCGATAGTGGCTGTATACGGGTCGACGTAAACATCACCGACGGTTGCGCCATCCCCTGCGGTGGTAAGTGTCAATGTGGTCTGCGCGAAAGATGCAGACGCGAAAAGCAGGAGTGCAGCCACGGTCAAGTACCAATACTTTCGGAGCAGGCTATTCATCATCTTGTATCTCCACTGTGGATTGAATTCCATCTCCCCAACCCTATAACTACTTTTGAACACCCACTCGTTCAGGCTGAGGTACATCCCCATTTCAGCAAACGATGTTCACGCCCTGACTGGACCCAACCATACGCCTTAAAAGCCACGATCACTTCTGCTACAACGAAACCAAGCTATCCTTTACTTGTGTGTATTTTCACCGAACCTGCTATGGGTTGTCAATGGGACCAAAGGGCAATAGCCTTGCTCTAAAGGGGGGGCTGCACCCCGTCATTGGCTTGGGGTTAACCCCCCCATTCTCTGGCGGTTAGCAAGGTTGCGGGGCCAAACCAGACCATGCTCTAAACTTTGGACCTATTGACATGGGGGCTGTATGCCTTACCATATCCTCATGCAGGGGTCTGCAGCCGACACGCATTTTTCGAAACCCGGCTTGCGTACTCAGGCTCTCTACCCCAAGCAAAGTCAGGTTCTTGGGATTGGGATGAGGGTCGCTCGGATGATAGCCCTAGGTGCTTTTGATTGTTATAGATAGAAGTCGACGCGACGAGGGGATCTTAAGGTCATGAAGCGCAAAGAAATCGAGAAGCTAAGCCTGCTATTCCTGGGACTGGTACTGCTAGGCGGCTGTACCTTTGACCCCAACAAAAGGAAGCTTAAGTATCTGAGCAGTGGAGAAAGCTACGCAAGACAGGGCAAATACCGTGAAGCTACGATCCAATTTCGTAATGCGATTCAGATCGATCCTAAATTCGCCGAGGGGCATTATCAACTCGCGATAGCCTACTTAAACTTGCACGACGCGGAAGGTGCCTACCATGAGTTCGCGGAGGTGGTATCACTAGATCCAGCCAACTCTGATGCGCAACTCCAATTTGCCGCTCTGCAAATCGCCCACCGGCAGTACGATCAAGCCCAGGCGGCAGCCGAAAGAGTTCTCGCCGCCGACCCGAAGAATGCCCGGGCTCACGAGGTTTTGGCGGAAAAGTATGTTGCAACGCGCGAACTGCCTAAAGCCCTCCAGGAACTCCAGACGGCAATCTCGCTGAATCCTCAGCGGGTCGAGACCTATGTTGCCTTGGGAGCGATCTATCTTCTCGCTGGTCAGCCTTCTGAGGCGGAGGCTGCATACAAAAACGCGGTGGAGGTAAACCCCAAATCTCTCCAAGCTCGCATGACCCTGGGCCGGTTCTATTTCTCTCAAGGGAAGATGGCAGAGGCGGAAGCGGTGGCTCGCGCCGGGTGCGAATTGGCTCCCCACGATGTGTCTCCCCGACTTTTTCTGGCGCAAATCTATGTCGCAACCGGAAAATTGGCGGATGCTGAAAACCTCTACAAAGAGCTGAAAAGCATCGCGCCGGAGGATCCCGAAGCCTACCAAGCCTTGGGGCTTTATTATTTGTCCATCGGGCAGAAGGAGAAGGCAGTTGCGGAGTTCCGATCCCTGCTTGCCTCCAAACCCAAGGATGGATCCGTTAAGAACCATCTGGTCGAAACCTTGATTGAACTAAATAGGATCCATGAGGCTAGTACTCTTAACCAGGAAATCCTGAGTGCGAACCCCGCCGATCCACGCGGGCTGCTATCGGATGGCCGAATCCTAATTGCCGAAGGCAAGTACCAGCAGGCCGTCGGGCAGATCGAAAAAGCCGTGAAAGTCGAACCCAAGTCCGCGGGCAACTACTATTTTCTCGGCATCGCGCAGAAGTCTGCCGGCTTTCCGGACTTGGCGAAAGCATCCTTTGCCCATGCTCTCGCACTCGATCCTCGAATGACCGAGTCTGCCGTATCTTTGGCAAGGCTCGACGTAAGAAGCGGCAATTACGACGAAGCTCTGCGCCTGGCCGGTGACGCGCTGAAAACCAATCCGAACTCACCCTCCGCCTACGTCGCCTACGCGGAGGCCTGGGAGGCGAAAGGGGACTCCCGGCAGGCCGAGGCGATGCTGCTGGCCGCTTTGGACCGCGATCCCGCTTCTCTTCCTGCTCTGGCGATGCTATTGAAATTCTACGACCGCCGAGGCAAGACTAAAGCGGCGGTCGAGCGAATTTCAGGATTGGTTCAGCAATATCCTCAGAACGCCGGCCTTCATTTTTTGCTGGGGGTGGGTTACTTCAATCTAAGGGACCTGGAGAAGGCGGAAGCCAGCATCCTGCAGGCGCTTGCCCTTGACCCGAAAACGCCAGACGCGTACACGATGCTGGCCAACATCGATCTCGCCAAGGGTTCGGTTGAAAATGCCAAGGCGAACCTTCGCGCCGCAATTGAGGCCGATCCGCGTAGCGTCGCGAATTACCTGGCGCTGGAGACGCAATACGCGAAAGAGGGCAACTGGGAAGAGGCGAAGAAACTTTGTGAAAAGGCGCATCAAGTTGATTCTGCCTCGCCTGTCGTGGCGGACCAACTGGCCTATCTCTACCTCGAGCACGGTGGTGATGTAAACGTTGCGCTCTCACTCGCGGAAATGGCGAAGCAGAAAATCCCTAACTCACCCGTTGCCGCTGACATTTTGGGGTGGGCTTATTATAAACTCGGATCGGTGGAGCCAGCGATCACGGAATTAAAGGAGGGCGTTCAGAAAGCTCCCAACAACCCCACTTTTCGATACCACCTGGGGATGGCTTACATGGCGGGCGGCCATTCGGAATTGGCCCGAGAGGCTCTGCAGAAGTCTCTTAAAGGTAATCCTAAATTCCCGCAGGCTGCGGACGCTGCCGCCGCACTGCAAAAGATATCGAAGGAGCGTCCGTAAGCTCGGGGACACATGCTGAGTCGGGAATGCGTCATGTCGATGTAAATCAAGGTAATCTTACTGTATGTTAGCGTACAAATTAACACTAATGCCACAGAGCGATAGTCATTTGTCGCCGAACTCGGCTATAATAGCTCCAGACTGATCATCTCTTAAAATACAGGCAGAGAAAACTATGGATTCGAACAAAGGGATCGTTGCAACGAGTGAAATACTGGCCGCTTTCCAGTCCAAGATCGAGGCGAAGACGGCCCAGGTAGGCATCATCGGGCTGGGTTACGTCGGCCTGCCCCTCGCCCTCTTATTCACTCACAACGGATTTGCAGTGTTGGGCTTTGACCTTGACCTTAGCAAGGTTGCCACGCTCCAGCGTGGCGAGAGTTATATTCGCCATATTTCCGGAACGGTAATTGCAGAGCAGATACAGCAGAAACGCCTCATGGCTACAACAGATTTTTCTCAACTGCGGCGAATGGATGCCATCCTTATTTGCGTTCCTACTCCCTTGGATCGTCACCGCGAGCCCGATCTTTCGTTTGTGCGCAACACTGTGGAGGTCATCGCTTCCCACTTGCGACGCGGTCAATTGGTGGTTCTGGAGAGCACCACTTATCCTGGCACCACCGAGGAAGTCGTATTGCCGATTTTGGAGCGATCAGGCTTACGATGTCCCATAAGCCCTTATCGTACGAATGGGCTTGAGATCACGGCCGGCGAAAAGCAGGAAGCGGACTTCCTCTTAGCATTCTCCCCCGAGCGCGAGGATCCCGGCAATAAACAATTCCAAACCCAGCAGGTCCCCAAGATCCTCGGAGGAGTCAATGCGTCCAGCGCACGAGCAGCGCAAACGCTTTATGCCTGCGCGTTCGAACGAACACAGCTTGTGAGCTCCGCGCGCGCCGCCGAAATGACCAAGATTTTGGAAAACACTTATCGTTGCGTCAACATCGCGCTTGTCAACGAATTGAAGCTGCTCTGCCTGCGGATGGGGATTGATATTTGGGAAGTGATCGAGGCCGCGAAGACAAAACCTTTTGGCTTTACCGCCTTCTATCCGGGTCCGGGCTTGGGCGGCCACTGCATTCCCATCGACCCGTTCTATTTGACGTGGAAGGCGCGCGAATACGAATTCCCCACGCGGTTCATTGAATTGGCCGGGGAAATTAACTCCGCAATGCCCGAACACGTCGTGGCTTCCGTAGTGAACGCAATGAACCAGCGCAAACAATGCCTGCAAGATGCCAGGGTGCTGGTCCTGGGCATCGCTTACAAAAAAGACATCGACGACGCGCGCGAGTCACCCAGTCTGAGAATCATGGAGCTTCTTGAGGCCGGCGGGGCCCGCGTCGACTATCACGACCCTTACTTTCCGCGTCTTCCCAAGATGCGGAAATACGATTTCGACCTGGAAAGCGTGGAACCCACCCCTGAAGCCCTGGCGGAATATGACGTGGTGGTCATTGCCACGGATCATTCCAGCTTTGACTATCCTGCCATTGTGAAGCACGCGCGTCTCGTCATTGACACGCGCAATGCGACGCACGCCGTGCAAGAACATCGCGAGAAAATTGTGCGGTGTTGAAACGGACAACGCGGAGTCACCCATGGTCTGCCGCGCAGAAATCAGGATCAGCGGCGCCCATCGCGCAGGTTCAATTCATCTGTGCGGAAATTTTATGGGCGACGCTTAGTTGGGAGAGAGAGGGGTTTACCGGCAGGTTGCTGCGTGGCAGGCGGTGTATGGACGGCAGGCTATCTCCTCGGGCATCCAGCGGCTAAGCATCGTGGGGGCACTCCCGATCCTCGCGCCGGCAAGACAATTAGAGAAGATCTCAGGGGGGATCGCCAGTCCTCTGGGTGGCCTGACGACCTCTTCCAAAGACCCAAACGGTTCGAACTAACCTTGCTTCTTCAGCCTTTCTGAGTCGGAAAGGCCTGAGCTTTTCTTGGAGCCCTCCTGCAAGATTGCGAAAATATCCGCGATCCTGCTTCGAAAAATATTGGCAGCGTCGCTGACGACTTCCTCTTCCTTCTCTTTGAGCCTCTCGGTGATAAGGTCCAGAGACTGCTCCGTCTGTTTACGCATCTGGGCGGCGGAAACTTCCAGTAAATTGTCGGAGGCCTTTTGGAGCTCAGCCAGGACTTCATCCGCCGTCGAGCTCTGGAAGGAGCGCACGGACTGTTGGAGCCGGAAAACGACTTCATCGAGGAGGGTCCCTGTTTCTTTCCGGACTTTGTCGAGGGCCTCATTGCTCGACTGTTCCATCTGTCGCTGAAATTCCCATAGGGAGTTCTTGGCTTCCATCGCGATTTTCTGGCCTTGATTCTCGAGGCCGGCACGTGTCTGTTCCCCGAGTTCTGCGACCGTCTGGGTACTCTTTCCCATTTGCCGGTCGAGCGCCTCCGCGGCCTTGGCGATGGTCTGGTCGCCCAGGGTTTTGATCTGGAGCCCCGCCAGCTCGCGGCTCTGCTCGATCTGCTGCTGAAGCAAAACGGAAATGGCCGCACGCTGTTTTTCGAGCGCCGCCTGGAAGTTGGATTCGAGCTCTCGGAGGCTCACCTCGTGGGACTCTTTCGCGATCTTGTGCAATTGAGCCCGAAACTGCTCGAGCCCTGCGAATGCTTCCTGGTTCAGGGTCTCGACGGTCGACTGCACCATGGCGAGGAGCTGTTTTCTGCTTTGATCGGCGAGGGGCGCCTGGAAGACCTTGAGATCATCCTGGAGCTTACGAGTAAGGTGCTGGACGTCTTCGCGGAGAGTTTCGGAAGACGAGTGCAGGAGGGTGCGCGCAATCTTCTGGAGTTCGCTCCCCGTCACCTTTACCAAGGTAAGTCCCGCCTCCTCAGTCAACTTGTTGAGCTGCTCGCTGAACTTATCGGGAGCGGATTGAATCAGTGAATCGAGCTGTGCTTCCGCTTCGGCCCGCAGACGCGCCTGAAGTCCCTGCGACGAGCTTGCGTAAAATTCCTCGGCCATCGCGGACAGGCGTTTGCTCGATTCTTGGCTATATAGTTCCGTTGCAGCAACGGCTTCATTCTGGATACGCTGGCGTACCCTTTCTGCGGAGGCCGCAGCCAGTTCGTCGGCGATGCTCTGCAGTTTTTGCGAAAACTGCTGACCTGCACCTTCCTGAATTTCCCGTGCGAGGTTTTGTAAACCTGTTTGAAAGCCTTCCAGGGCCACGCCGGAGCGCGCGGCGAGTTGTTTTTGATAGTCCTCGACACCCGCCCCGAGGCTGTTTACCGATTCGACTTGGGCAGCCCTTAATTTGGAGGTTCCTTGCTCCACCGCAGCTTGTAACGAGCCTATGGCCAATTCCGCGCGGTCAGCGACGGTCTCGCTGAACGTCTTGGCCATCTTGATGATGTCCTGCTCGGAGGCTTGCCGGACCTTCCGGCTTTCCTCTTGCATCTGGTTTTGCAGGCTCTGGACGGATTGTTGCAGGGAGGCCAGCGTATTCTGAGTCAATAATTGGGTTTGTTCCTCGAGGGATTGAGTCGTCCGTGCCACGGCCTTCCCAGCGCAGTCCTGCAAAGATTTCTCCATCTCCTCGCGCACCGACGGGACGATTTTCCCGGCCAGCGATTCAATCCTTGCACCTAAGTTCGTTGTCCCTGCCAGGGCGATTTGGTTTAGTTGCTCCTTGACTCCGTCAATCAACTGCTCTTGCTGCCATTTCAATTCGGCGTACGATTTGGAGACTCGATCTTTCGCCAGGGCGGCGAGTTGCTCGTCAGCCTTGGCGAGGGTCGCGCTAACCGTCTTCGAAGCCGTCGCCAGGACCCGCTCCTGACAGTCTGCTTCCAAGGCCGCGGAAGTGCCTTCGACTCCCTGGCGAAGGTTGAAGCTTAGTTCTTGCAGGGCCGATTCGACGACCTGTTGGCTGGCCCCCCGGATCTCTTGTTCCGTATCCTCCACCAAAGTTTTCGAATTCTCCTGGAGGGCTTCGAATCTCTCCAGCAGGCTCTCAAGGTTAGTGCGCGAGGCTTGCACGCGGTCGGCGAGCGCACCGAGTTTTTGCTGGATCAAAACCACCATTTGATCTTCCGTGCGGTTTGCCGCCTCCTGAAAATTCGCCTGCACGCGCAAGGCGAATTGATTCGTAAACCTCATGACCTTCTCGGCATAAGCTTTGAGGCGCGAGTCAATGGCCTCATCGAGGTGTTTGGTGAGCTTGGCGACCACGGCCGCCGGAAACGCGTCTATTTCTTCCCGGGGAGGGCCAGGGGCGGCGGTGGATACGAGCATCTGCGTGGGGGGGGCAGGAGCCGTCACGGGTATGGGCGGCACCGGCTCGGCAGGAGGCGGAGTGAAGATGTCGGCGCCGGGAACTGGACCTGGGGAGCTGTGAGCGGGTTGGACGGCACGCGTGGCCGGGGCGGGAGAAGATTCGCCGGCCGTGGGCGCGGTGGGCCCGGGAGTTCCGGTCAGTTCCTCGCCCTCGATTCCCAAAGGCGGCCCCGTCTGCCAGTCATCGGGGGGAAAAATGATGCCCCAAACGTTTCCAGCTTTGGTCAGTTGAACCCCGATTTCCACCGCCTCACCAGGGGACCACCTCTTGCCGATCCTAACCACCGTGGCATCGGCGGAGAGACCCAGGCTGCGATTTTCGATCGTGACTAACGTGCCTAGAGCCAGGTCCTGAGTTGTTTTAATCCTCGCGCCGTGTTTACTAACGGTGGTGGTGCGTGTGGATTCTTGGAACTCGTTGCCTGAGCTGTCCGTACCCCTCAGAACTATCGGTATTGCGAGGTTGACGCGTTTGCTTCGGCGTGCGGTCATATCGTTGACATTCGATCGATCTTGTTCCGATGGAGAATCCATGTGACCCATCCCACAGTCAAAAGCCGGCCATACCTGAACCACGTTCAGACACTCGACCGAGCGATGACTAGCCAGATACCCACGAACTGGCAAGTATTGGAATTATCCAGGCGCGGAGGTCTACCCGTCCAGACTGCCTTAGGGTGGCAAGCGTCCCCTCGGCGCTTGCCCCTAGACGTACTAGACCAGCTTACCCCTGTTTAGCATAGACTGTGGTGGAATTCAACAAAAAACGGAAGAACGATAGGGGTGCGTTTGGGGGGAGTGTGCTCACCTTGAGGGTTCATGCCGAGCACAGGTCCGGGATGGAAGTAAGCGCACAACCCACCCGCCGCTTTCCTTCGGGAACTGGCAGCGAGTAAATGCGGTGAAAGGTTAATTCGCCTCCGGGTAGTACGGGAACCTGGAGGAGGGCTTGGAATGTCTCAGGCAAATCTGCTTGATCAACCAAAAGACCAACCCCCGCGCGGCTTGCGTCCAATACCTTGACGATGCGGCTTTTGCTTCCCACCCGGACAATGCCCAGTGCCGGGGCTCCGCCCAGCCGAATCCGTTCAAACTTCCGCAAATCGGGGCCGGTCTCAGAAATTTCAATTCTCTCTCCGGTCCTGGCGGTAGCTATAGGTGTAAACGGATGGGGAGGGCGCTCGTCGTCGCGGGGAGCTTGAACAACCTTGATCTGGCGAATGGGTTCTCCGATCCGCGGAGCAGTATCCTGTGGCGGGACCGTACGACCTGCCGACTCGTCGTGTGCCTTCTGTTTGTATGCATAGAGGCTTCGGTCAGCCGCAGCGAACAAACTGGCCGGGTCAGGTCCATCCTCAGGAAAGATGGCAATTCCATAATCAATCCCGACCGGCGCACTGGGGGCCAGGGAACGAGCGAATTCTTCGAATTTCCGCACGATGCGTTCCGCCAGCACCTCGGAGCCGGGCCGCTCGGCTTGGGGAAGAAGGATCGCGAACTCGTCCCCGCCGGTCCGAGACGCAATGTCAGACCCGCGAATGATCTCCAGGCTGGCGCGGGCGACGCTGCGTAAGATTTCGTCTCCCGCGGCATGCCCGTATATATCATTGACGGTCTTAAAATTGCGGAGATCAAAAGCGAGCAGCGCGAACGGAATTCCATAGCGTGTGGAACGGTCGATCTCTTGGTCCAGATGCTCCTCAAACATGCGCCGATTGTTCAGTCCCGTCAGTGAATCCGTCGATGCGTTGTAACGCAGTTTCTTGAGTTCCTCGTACTCGAGGAGAACGGGATTCCGCAAGATGCCGAGCACCTCGAAATAATCCACCGCGGCGGTCCTCAGCGTCACCGGCCGGCCGAGTTTCTCAATCAGTTGACTTTGACGAGCTAAAATTCCATCCCAATGGGTTATGCTTTCTGCCATAGAAACTTCCCGGCCGAATAGGCCCTGGAAAAGCTTTTGCAGGAACGCGCCCTGGACGCCTGCATCAAGTTGCTTTAAAATATCGGCGATAAGGTCAAGCCAATACTCCGGAATTCTTTCCTTGCTCTTGGGCATGTGTCCCTTCCAATATCCGGTTGTGGCCTACCGGCGGCAGGCATTTTAGATCATCCGAGGCGATATTGCTTCGCAAATTGCCACGGGCGATCATGGGCGGAAAAGTGTTATCAACCCCCACCATTATCAGCGCTCGCGGAGCAGGTTCCTGAGTCAGAAGTCCGTCGCAGAAATCGCTAGAGTGGAAGCGGAATTTCCGAACCCCCGTCAGGAGCGATATCGTGTGGCGCACGGCTGGCTCGCCGTGGGACACGCGACGGCGCCCGCTACGCGGGCTTTCGTCTTCAACGGGAGGTATCGGCGAGTGCAGCTTGCAGTTCCTCCATGGCGATAAGGAACCAGCACTCTAGCCCGTCCCGAAAGTGTGATACCTCGTAGACAAGGCGGAATCGCGCCGCATGGTGAGAAGTCACACTATAAGCGGTAGTCTCAACTGTTACGCAAGTCATCGTTCGCCAGTCCTGGAGTACTACCCGTGCCTCGCAAATGAGGAGGGTGGATCGACAGGGCAATCAAAATTGCCCTGCCCTTTGTTTGTGCATGAGCCCGTTAGGTCATTCGCAACGGTAGGAACTGGCCATCCAGCCTTAATGTACGTTTCTTTCGCTTCGGAATTCGTGGAGGTGGGAGGGCCATCGCACCCGCGCCTAATTCACGATCGAGGGTTGGCACGAGCGCGAAAACGGCATATTAAGCCTTGAGCAATTTCTGTTTTTCGATTCCCCAATTCAAACTCTCGATAATTCGTTTTCTGCCGGCCGCTCCGAGCCGGTCACGTGCTGACTTTGAATCCAGCAATTGCGCTACTTTCTCAGCGAAATCGATGGGGTTGTTTCCTCGCGCATAGAGCGCTGCCCCGTCCCCGGATTGGTGTCCTTCGGGAAGGTCATAGAGCACGACCGGTAATCCGCAGGCCATGTACTTAAGGATCTTGATCATGGTGAGCTTATCGTTGAAGGTATTCGAGGGGTCGGGAGCCACCCCCACGTCCGCGGTGGTCAGACAGGCGTGTAAGTCATCCCCGAAAAGCGCTCCGGTGATCTTCATGCAATCGTCGAGGCGCCGCGCCGCGACCCGGGCTTCCATGCGGCCGAGCTCCGGTCCCCAACCAATAAGCACAAAAAGCGCATCCTTGCGTCCCTTTACTTTAATAAGATACTCAATGGACTCCAACGGCAGGTCAATGCCATCAAGCGTATTCCAATGGATACCCAAGCAGGGTTGACGCTTGCCAGACGCGGTGCCGGTAGATTTCGATCCCCTCATGCGTTTCATATTGCTTCTCGAAGATTTTATTTATCTGGGGTGTTGTTCATCCTCTGCAACGCGGATGTGGACCCGGCCATTTGACGAACGGCTCAGTTTCACGCCCGGGATGATCCGCTCTGAGCTGGGATCGGCGATACCATTTCCAATTGCGTTGAGGAGCCCGGTTCAATTTCCGCTCGACCCATGTGTGGCGATGCACAACCGAGACTTTGGGGCAGGTAACTTTGAGCGGCTCAACCCCCAACACGCCAAGCGTTATCTCCCGAAACGTGGACAACGGCGCGGTTTCCATGGCACAGTTGCCGCCGCGGCCCAGTCTGTCTGAGGTTATTTTCGAAGGAATAGGTACGCGAGGATGAGTTTCGTGCTCACAAAGGGACACTCCCCGGCGCTGCCAATCCCGCCGAGCTCAAATCCAGAACCAATACCCAATCGTTCGAGTCGGGAGGAGTGAAAGTTGTTGTCTCGGAGTTTTGAAACGTGCCCAGGTCCGTCGTCACCGCTGTTGACGGATTGAACCACCAAGCGTGGACGGTCCCTGAGAAATGTGCCATGTTGATTTGCGGAGCCTGTGAGTTTCCAATAGGGTCGTAAACGATGCAGGTTTGACCATCTGACGTGCAAGCCGCTACCGAAATGGATGTCCCTGAGCCGATTCCCCCCGTCAGCACGGCGTTGCTGGTGTCGGGAACCATAAGCCAATGCTCTCGCGACCGCATTAGTAAGCCGAGATACTCCTCACCCACTGATCCCACAGAGCCCAGTTGACTCTGCCAAGTCGAGCTGGGAGTTCCATAGGTTGGGGAGTTAAAAGTCCAGATATCATCGTTTCCGAACAATCTGCCCAAATAGCAGCCGCTCAGCACTTCCCAATAACCTTCTTGGCGGACTTGCACTGGCGTAACTCTGCTATCGAGTTCATAGAAATCTTCTCCCATAAATGGCGGGAAAAATGGTGACGAGGTATACGATTGGCGGCAGCTTGTCACAACGTCCGGCGCACCACTGTACGTCCAGTTCAAGCCAATCCAGGCCGGCGGGCTACCACCATATGATTGAACCGTATTTTTTTCTTCTCCTGAATTGCATGTATATCGGCAACCTTCCATCGTAATCAGGTGATTGGAGTCTGCAGCGGCAATGGCGCTACCCAGGTCGTTTATTTTCGTTGCCAAGCCCGTCGTGGTCGGGTCGGTATCACCGCCAAGAACGTAGACGATGTTGTTGTAGTTCTTGTAGCGGTTGCCGATAAATGTTCCGTAGGCACTGATCGTTGCGTCGGTGTTGCTTAACATCGCATTCAAATCATATGATTCATCACTTGATCCGATAAAAGATGGCATGAAAAAAACAGTCATGCCCAAAGAGGCTGCTTCTTGCACGATGGCATCTACGTGTGCCCAATATGCCGATACCTCCGTTGCCGAGAACCATGCTCCACTGAATGGGGCATTGCCGTAGAAGTCCTCTGGCGGATTGGCTTGATCGTACTGATCTGTCACAATCATCCAAAGAGCGTTGAACCCTCGTGTTGCACGATCCTGAAGGTAAGTGGCTGCATCGGCGTTATCCAACTCCTCCGTGATAATTTGCGGCGAATCTCCGGTCATGAAGACGGGCTTGTCGGTGAAGGTGTTCACCAAGTATTTCTTGGTCGAGTCGAGCGTCATGAACTGTTTCCCTGAAACCGTCCCTGTGCCGTTGAGGGTCACTGTCTGCGGGCTGCCGGCGGCGCTGTCCGTGATGCTGACTGTTGCAGCTTCAGCTCCGGTCGTCGTAGGGGAAAAAGTGACGCTGATCGTGCAGGAATCCCCGGCCAGCAGCGAGCTGCCGCAGTTGTTGGTCTGAGCAAAGTTGCTGGCATTCGTGCCCGTCACCGCAATGCTGGTGATGTTCAAGGTTTCACTGCCGGTGTTGTTAAGGTTGACGGTCTGCGCCGCACTGGTCACAAGGAAATATTGGCTGCCGAAGTTAAGGCCGGTGTTGGGGGAAAGGCTGACACTGAGGCTGGCGGCACTCGCGACGGTGAAGTCCAGGGTGTTCGATGCCCCCCCACCCGGATTCGTCACCATCACCGGGTAACTTCCCGCCGTGGCCTGGTCCGCCGCGCTCAAGGTGATCGTCAACTCGTTCGTGCTCACCAAGGTTGGGGTACGCGCTGCCCCGTTGTAAGTTACCGTCGAGTTGGGAAGGAAGTTTGTACCAAAGATGGCCAGGGTCTGCTGCGAGGCCCCGGCATAGGCCTTGTAAGGCGCCAGGCTGGTCAGACTGGGCGTGGGATTGGTGCCTGATGGGGAAAATTGCTCCGCCTGGACGGCCGCAATAATGTTCGCGTCACTATTGTGAGTGCAACCGGTACTGGTGTAGTTGCCTGTAGTAGGACCACCCGGACTATTGCCATTTAAATTCATGAAGTAAACCTGGGAAGCGCCGGCTGTAGTCGTATCGGAGTTGTCGATCACAATTCCGCTCGTCACCCAACAACCGGGGTTGGTTTGAGCGGTTAGGACAAAGCCGGTGCCGGAGAGGGTAACGGCCGTGGGAGTGGAGATATTGTAGGCTAAAAGGCAGCCGTTTCCACTACTTCCGGAACAACCGCCCATACTCGAACTGTTGAGGCTGAAGAAAAGATAGTCGATGCCGGAGGTGGTCGCCGTTCCGCCGGCATTGAGGCCGCACGGGCTTGCACCGTTGTTGCAGAACTCGGTCAGGGGAGATGGCCACGGTTCTTCGCCGGTGTTAAGGCCCGTCACGGCGGAATTGGCGTACTCATTCATGACATTGGAAGTGATGGGGATCTGGTAGAGGGTGGCACCGGTCGTCGCACCGGTGCCTCCTATTATGTAAAGGTTCCCGGAAGGAGACGTCGAGGACGGCGACTCGAAGTACACGTTGTCGAAGTCCCCGGCGTAAAGGTAATAGTCATCGATGGCAGTGCCGGCTGACCCTACTTCTGTGCCTGTTGGGCTCCCGTTGCCGTAGCCGGTGGTGAAACTGGTGTTGAATTGAAACACGGCGTTATTGCCAGCGCTATTTCTGGTGACAAAAACGTAGAGCATTTCCGCGTTAGGATCGAGCAGGGGAGCGTCCATAATGACATTCCCCAGGCTGTTCGATTGACCGTGTACGTTCCCAGATGATGTTCCCTCATTCCCCGTGCCCACGGCATAAAGGATACCGCCCGTGTTGCCCACAAAGACGTACCCGGAGGTGGGGTCGTAGACAGGGGACGTGAGTTCGTCACTAAGCGTCACGGGCCAAGGGCTCGTCGTATTCTCGGTTGGTGTTCCTAAAAAGACCCCTGTGAACTGGTGGAGTTTGCCACTGTCATCACCTACGTAGAGGTCATCGTTGGTGAAATCGTAAAAGGGCGCCGAATAGGTGTCACCGGGTGAGCCATGAAGAAACATGCTGGTCATGCAGGGCGGGGTGCAACTGCTGTAATTCGCGGGGGATACGACGGTGGAAGTAAAATCACTAACTGTTTCACTGACACTCGTCCCGTTCGTTGCGGGGTCCTGCGAGAGCATAACTGTAGTACCGCTAGTATAGCCGGTGATCGTCGTGCCGAGTAATATGTGTGTCCCATCGGAGATGGCTGTCCCCACATCGGCAGAAGTGAAGCTTCCGGTGTTACAGATTAACGTCGTGCTGGTGGTGCTCGGATTGCACCCTGTAACCGTTCTGTTTGACGTAGTGAGCTGTGTGGGGGTGGTAACTGTGGGGGATGTGCTGGCTTTGGCCCCTTTCAGGAGAACCAGGCTTGCCGTAGTTCCAGTAACCTGAATGAACGCCAACTGCCCGTCTGTGTAGCTGATCGGGGAATTTGAAATCGTGCCACCGTTAGTGTTATAGGCCCAATAGACCGTCGGGCTGCCGGCGCAACTCGAATAAAGCTCGTAGTAGGCGACGATACTTGCTGCGTTAGCCGCGCCCGCCGAGCCTGTCGGGAAAGCAATAAAATCGCCGGAGCAACTGGCCTTGGTGGGGCTAGCCCCGTACAGGGCAGGGTACATGTTCGGTTGGACCTGGCCCGTTAGAAGATTCTCGCTCCAATCCTTATTTATGGATGCTTTCTTCACGGGCGCCTTCGGTGGGGCTTTCGGCGGCGGCTTGGGTGGCGCCTTCACTCTGGCAGCCTCGGGGCCGGCTAGTGGGTTCACATCGGCAGTCCCCGCGTCGGCGAGCGGTTTCACTGCGGTGCTCCGCCTTAGTTTTTGAATGATGAAGCGCGTATCGTACTGAAGCTTGAGCCACTTGGAATAGGTGCCGTTCGCGACCGCCTGCGCCTCGGTGCCGGGGTTGGAGAAAACCAGATGGTGGAAGCTCCAATCGTCCACCACCCCGACATGACGCGGCTTGGCAGGTTCCCCGTCAATCAAAACCGCAGAGATCACCACCATGCCGAAAATCACTGCAGCGAGTGACAATTTGTAAAACCAACTCTGCTTGCCGCTCATGGTCTGCACCTTCAAATCTCCCTTTGCGCAAGCCAATCGCAAAGAGCTGAACCTACACTAACATTTATCGGGAGAGCGCAGAACCGCGCCCGCGCCCTGCGCTCCGGGTTGCTGGTTCCTTCCCGAACCGTTAACCTACAACCCGTTTCTTAAGCTTGGTTTCCTACTTGTGCGCGATTATAGCATCCTCCCAGGACTGCGGGCAAATCTCACCACCGCCCGGCGGTCTGACCAGGAGGAAAACCACCGGCCTGTGTATACTCGCGTCCGAAGCTGGCAATACAAAGGTACAACATGAAGCGGATCTGACACTTGGCGCGCTTGCTGCCAGAAATGGCAACCTTAGCCGACATGCCGGTATAGAAGGCCGCCGGTCGCAGTTAGGAGGCCATTAGGCATGTGCCCGAAGAGCCATCGCGCGACCTGGGCGCCCCAACTTCGCCTCTCAATATCGGTTGCGGCGTCACCGTATTTCCAATAAGTCAACGTAGACCGGGCCGCACCCCAGCGGTCCTTGAACTTGATGAGCCCGACATCATCCCAATCAGACCGTCCGAAGTCTAGCCCCCGAAGGCCTCGGCTCTTTGCCTCCTGGATCGCTTGCCAGAACACCAAGTGTGTCCCCCCCAGGTAATTGAATCGCCGATCGGAACAACCATACTTGTAAACGAGCATGGCCTTGTAAGTGAGCGTGAGAATGCTGGCCACGGGCCGACCGTCCTTGGAAGCGAGGCGGATCTTCAGGTTGTCGCCCATACACGCGATCAAGTTGCGGAACCAGGCGAGCGGTGGCGGTGGCAATAGCTGTCTGCGCCGCGTCAGCACCATCAAGTGGTAGAACTTTTCGAGCAGCGGCTCCGACTGACCTTCTTCGTAGGTCAAGCTTTCCCGCGCCGCGCGACGGATCTTCCTGCGAACACAATTACCATGGAATCCCCGAAAGAGATCCTCGAGACCAGGCTGCAGGTCTAGCTGATGCAAGCAGAAACTTTGGGATTTAGTCAAATCTGGAAAAACACCGAGGTCTGACTCCATGGGCCTTATCTCGACGTACTTCCATCCTTTGCCTTTCCACTCGTCACGGAGCGCCGCCAAGATGCGAGGTAATTCCACACGGTTGTCAACCAGCGGTTCACAATGGTCGGAAAAGGGTAGAGACACCAGCCGATTCCCGGTCAGCCAGCTTCGAACTCGACAGATCACCAAGCCGTTGCGAAGCTCTTCGTCTGAAGCAGAGGTTGTCAGCACCACAGGCTGGTAATCGTATGTCCGTCGCAACGCCTCGAGCCACCCCCGGGAGTGAAACACACACGCACGTGGATGCCGGGTCAGGAATTCAGGCCAGCGGGGATCTCGCAACGGATCAATCTCGTGGATCATGAGGATCTTGAGGAAATGGGCCCTTTTGCGAAGGTCAGGTGAAGCCACAACTCCCATCGCTGGGGGTAGGCGAGAGCCCGATGACTTCGGTCCCGTCAAGGGCGGGGAATCTCTCGCACCAGTGCGGATTTCTGACCACGAGCATCGAAGCTCAAACAGGCAAGCAGTAAGTCACCTCCTCACCAGCCAGTGAGGCATATCCCACCCGGGCTCTTTCTTTGCCTGGGCCCTCCACTCGCCACTTACCGTTGTCCTGAACCAGTTCCATTTGACTCCGCTGGCGCCACCATGCTGCGACATCCCTTGGTAGAGGGGCCCAAGCCTGCCCACTTGCCCGTAATTCGACAAGATAGCTAAGCAATGCTTTGTACGCGCCCTGCGCCTTTGGTTCGATAATGTAATCTGGATGGACAATGAAACTAATTAATCCGTGATGGGCCCTGAGCAAAGAAATTTGCTCTTTCCAAAGTTCGATAGAATGATTGCTCAATATTTGGAAGAGCACATAGTCCTGTGTACAGGTCAGGGGAAGTTCGACGATTTTCCCGATAAAGTAGGGCATCACGGTACAGCAACCGCCCTGCTGGGGATCCAGATGCGCCACATTGGGAATCGACATGTCGTACGAGAATTCGAAGGCGTTGAACCAGTCGGCGTTGCGGTAAAGAGTGCCGGAGCGGAACCCTTCGGCTTCGAATTCCCGAACGTAGTAGTTGATGCGTTTCGCCCGGCGCAAGAACTCCCCATGATCGGCGTACAGACGGCCATCGTGCTTCAGGTCGTGGACGTTAACTTCAAAACCGCGGCTTACGATACTATGCAAATAACTTTTTGGAACGGGGTATCGGTTCTCCGGCACAAGCTGGAAAGAGCTGTGGAATCCAAACGACTCATCCAGGTCCATTAACTGCCCGCAGAAGTCCCTGCCAGGAGGGTCCTCCACATCGTGAGTCAGGATGATGCAGGTTCTATAGTCATCCGGCCAGAACCAAATAAAGGGCACTTTCTCTAAGCCCTGCGCCCGCATCGCCAGCGCCAGTAACTTCTGGTGAATGCGGTCCACGGTGAAGTCCACTGGCCAGGCAGGAAAGCGAAGCGTCTCCCAGTCTCGCAAATGTATCTTTTGGAGATGCCGGCGCACCGAAACCGAAAGGGATGGCCGAAGCAGATAGTATGTTTTCCTCAGTATCGCGTTCAAGACGCTGCCCTCCTCGCGAAAGTGAGCAGAGTAGCGCTCGCGACGTAAATTCTCAATTATCTCGCTGGCGTCAAATGGAAGCCGTATTCCCGGCGCTTCCACATTCACATGCTCGAGGGCATCTTCGAGTTCGCCATCGGGATTGGCAGTGGCGTCAACGTAAGTGAGACGGCCATAGCAAGTAGTTTCCCGCCCGAACCGAAAAAATCCTCGTCGCTTGAACGTCTGGCCGGCCGGGAGGAACCGCAGGAAATCCTTCGGGCAGCGATAATAGTCAGCTAAGATGTGGGTTGCGGAGTTGACATTATCGTCAATTTTTGACCTGGGCACGATGGATGCGGATTGATCTTCAATTGGTTTGGTCACATTAGCTTTCCCCAAGTCTTGCCCGGGCGCCGGTACTGTCGTTCGCTTATTGCCCAGTCTTAGGATTAGACATTCATATCGCGTAGGCTAACTTAATTATACCCCATCTTCGCCCCAATGGCTTTAATGTAAACTCGAAGAGCGATATAAATCGCGCCGGTTGGGATTCCTGCCTAAGGTCAAGCGGGGTGGCATCTGCAACACTCGGGAACGCGCTTCTGAGGCGGGCACTTGGGGCCGGCACGGCTGACTGCACATTCACTGGCACTGAGGCTTAATGCGCCAGACGGGCTTGCATTACGGCGTAGCACTGTGTTCTTTCTTGATCGTTCCGTCGAGCGCCTGACGATACAATTCTACGACGCTCCCCAGCTTCTCCCAGACAATGAGCCTTCGGTGGAACCGCTTGCGCGGCTCGACGGCAATTATCCACCGCATCACCCAAGTGACAAGACTACAAAGTAGATGTGCCCTCGGCACTCCGAATAGCCTGGCTTCAGCACGACCCCAGTCAAAGCACCGACCGAGAAAGTGCGTTTTCCGAATACGGTCCTCTGCGATTGCGACATAGACGACTGCGGTTGGTTCGTAGCGCAATTTCTCGCCCGCGGCCAACAGTCGGCTCCCGAACTCTGTGTCATCGAACATACGGGGGACCTCCCTATTGGGGCTAGGGCCCAGATCTGTGCGGAATCCCCCGTATTTTTCGAACATCTTCTTGCGGAAAGCCATGTTGGGTCCGTAAGGAGGCCGTGTTAGCTCTTTGGCCGTTTCACCCTCGTCAAAGTTAGGGAAATAGTGCCGAGCGTACGGGCCTTCAATGGACAGCCATGTGGGAAGAGATGGAGGCCATTGCAAAACAATACGTCCCCCGGCCCCAGCCCACTCATCCCCACCCAAAGCATGGGTCAGGTTCTGTAACCATGTCGGCCCGACGGTCGAGTCATCATCCAGGAAGGCCAGCACGTCGCCGCGAGCCTCGCGGCACCCGGAATTGAGCGCAAACGACTTGCCGGGTTGGGATTCAAAGAGGTAACGGAAACGACCGGGAAACCGGCGGCAGAATTCCTCGACGACTTGGCGCGTCTGGTCGATCGAATTATTGTCAACGACTAATACTTCCCATTCGACCCCCTCCGGAAGCGTGGAGGCTGCGAGGCAACCCAGCGTCTTCCCCAGACGCCGGCAGCCGTTCAAAGTGCACAAAATGACGGTGATGTTCACGGCGCGTCCCATCGCTTGTCGTTTTGTTTGCAAGCCAATCGCCGTCCTCTAAGGCCAAACGGGCACTAACGTGTCTTCGTAAATCACACAAGCTCAAGCCGCCGTAGCGCTGACCTCAAAGGACGTCCTGCCACGACAGGTCGCATCAGTACCGCCCGACCCGTGGCGAGAAAGCTACTCAAGAATCTCTTCCGTCTCCAATAGAGCCGCGCAACGATGAGGTGCACATTGGAGATTTGCCGTCGTTCAGCGTAATGCCAGTCGAATCGCAGCATCTCAAGCGCTGATTTGAGCGCCATGTCATCCTGGCCTGCCGCAAACAAACTTTGGATCCACCACCCCCAATCCGAAGCGAGAGTAGCCTGCTGCTTGGCCTCGGTCACGCCCAGCGCGGCCAACACTACGGGTGTGATTTCTTTAACCCCGTTCAACGGATCCGGGTTGCCATTTCGTCTCGATATGGCAGCGGCCTGGGCAGCGAGGCTGCAGATAGCCTGCTGTCTCCGTTTGCGCATTGATACCTGGTATGGATGAATCCTATACTTGAGCACTACCGCCTCAAGGTTAGCCAATTGGAAATGCTCCGCTATTCTCAACCACAGGTCGCAATCCTCAGCGTCAACAAAAATACTTCTGTACCCTCCTGCCCACACAAAGGCCTCTCTGCGGAGGACTACTGTCGGATGCCACAACACGCAACGGTGGAGGAGGGCTGGTTTGATCTCGCGGTCCTCGACAGGGTGCATGTGAATTCCCAACGATTTGCCCGTTGCATCAATCCACTCCACAGCACCGCCAAGAACTCCGATCTGTGGATGAGCCTCCATAAAGTCGACCTGCATCATCAGTCGGTCTTTACTAGCGACGTCATCGGCGTCCATCCGCGCAATGTATTTGCCACCCGCGAGCGAGCAACCTCGATTCAAGGACTCGATCAATCCTCTGTGCACCTCATGGTAAACCTTCACGCGAGCATCGGCCTGCTGATAATAATCAAGTATCGTGGCAGAACGGTCCGTTGAACCGTCATCAACAACAATGAACTCAAGCTCGTGAAAACTTTGGTCAAGAATGCTCTCGACAGCTTCGCGCAAAAACCGCTCGCCATTGAAGACGCTCATCACAACTGAGACCATCGGAAGAGTCATGGTTTACGGTCGTCCACCCCACGGGCGGAACTTGAATCCTTCTAGGATACGCATCCCTCTGTTAGTAAGCCGCCGCAGCGTTGAATTTAACGGATGTCCGACCAAAATGGCCCGCGTCAGCACCGCACGACCCGCGGCGAGAAAGCTACTCAAGAATCTATTCTGCCTCCAAAAAATCCGTGCAACGATGAGCTGCACATCAGCGATTCGCCGTCGCTCACCCCACAGCCAGTCATGCTGCAACATCTCAACCGCTGTTTTGAGCGCGAGATCGTTTTCTCCTGCCGCGTACACGCTGCGGACCCACCACGCGCAATCCGAAGCGAGAGTAGCCTGCTGCTTGGCGTCGGTCACGCCCAGTCCGGCTAGCAGAGCAGGCGTGATTTCTTTAACGCCATTCAACGGGTCTGGGTTGCCATTTCGTCTTGCTATCGCAGAAGCCTGGGCAGCGACCCCGCAGATAGACTGCTGTCTCCGTTTGCCCAGGGATACCTGATATGGATGGATCCTGTACTTAAGCACCACCTCTTCGAGGTTGGCAATCTGGAAGCGCTCTGCGATTCTCAACCATAGGTCGTAGTCGTGGGCAACAACGAAAAAGGGCCGATATCCGCCAGCCGAGACGAAAGCGTCCCGTCGGATGAGAACACTGGGTTGCCACAACGCAGGATACCGAAGAAGGGCTGATTGAATCTCAGAGTCCGTCAGCGGATGCTGCATTTTTCGCAATCGCTTGCCCGTGGCATTAATCCACTCGACGGCGCCCCCAACGACGCCAACCTCTGGATGCTTCTCCATAAACTCGACCTCCCGCAGGAGGCGGTTCGGGAGGGACACGTCATCAGCGTCCATTATGGCAATATATTTACCTTGCGCAAGAAAACAACCCGCATTACGGGCTTCAGGCAGGCTGCAATTGGATATCTCTTGGAACCTGATTCGACTGTCCTTGGCCGCGTAGCTCGAAATGATCGATTTAGACTGGTCGCTCGAACCGAAGTCAACAATGATGAACTCAAATTCCGTAAAGGTCTGGCCGAGGATGCTCTCGATTGACTCAGCGAGGAAGCGATCGACATTACAGGTCACCATGGCGACTGAAACTACGGGTTTTTTCATTTGTCCCCGTATCGCGTCAGCGAGTTTGAGTTATCCCTTTTACACGGCTGCCACGCTTCATCCGTTTATACCTTTGATAGGCCCGCGTCGCCGACATTCCCGGGTTTGTCACTATTTCCAGAAGTTCCCAGCCGATCTGCATCGCCAGGTAGGGCCGGTCGAGAGTCTCTCCCAACGTTTTCAGACCTCCCTGGTGATACCGCCAGAAAGCCGACTCGCGAAATCGAACTGCCGCATGCGCCAACATCCGATAATAGGCCCGCTTGGTACCTTCCTTCAAAGCCGCGGCTTCGCTCCATTCCAGAAACGTGTCCGCGAAACGTTTCACCAAGATGTACCGATCGAGATGGTCCGGATGGAAAGTGCGCCAGCCCCCAGTGACCGATTCGTTACCAATTCGCAAAAACGAAAGCACTTGATGGACGAAGCCAAAATCCCAGTGCTCAAGTATTTCCATGCATTTCTCGCTATCCTCGTGAAGCAGGTACTCCGCATAGAAAGGTTGATGATCCCGAACCAAGGAAGAGCGGTACATCACGGTGGTGGGCGAACCGAAAACGAAGAGCCCAGTCCGGAGATTGAGCCGGGCCAGTTCCTTACCCGCAAGCATCGGCGTTGGATAGGGAAGGCCGGAGCCCCGGACCGTATTCCCCTTCAGATCGTATGCACTCACGAGCCCGATGGATTCGGACCGCTCAAAGGCCTTTACCATTAACTCCAAGCACTCTGGGAAAATAAAGTCGTCAGCCTGTACGATCTTGCAATACTTGCTGGCCGGGGAGATCTCCGCCAAAGCCTTGTTGTAATTCTGGACCTGAGAAAGCAATTGCGGCCAACGAACCATGCGAATCCGGGGGTCCCGGCGCTCATAACTTTCCGCTATCTCTCCCGACCCATCGGTACTGCAATTATCCGCAAGGATGTACTCGAATCGGGAGTAACCTTGCGCGAGCACGCTTTCAATACATTCGGCTAAATACTGCGCCGTGTTGTGAAAGGGAGTTACTACGCTTACCAAAGGCTGGCTGACCACTGGCCACCCCAAGAATTAGCCGGCGCTATTCTCCTCGGCTCTGTCTCCGATTTCGAACTTTGGCAGCAGCTATGGCCAGGAGGACCACCAGGCCAATGACCAGAGTCCAGCTCGGCCACCGCAAGATGCTGTCAGCGCTGGAGGGAGCGTGCGTCCGGCGGAGGGGAAATGAACTCAGCGAAACTGCAGGACGGAACTGGAGGGTGGGTTTTCCATCGAAATCGTCAAAAAACACCACGTTGGGTTCCTGCGTCACCTTCACATAATCCACCAAAGTTGTCCAAGGCAAGCTTTCACGTTTTACTGGGCCGCCATCAGATTCCACATAAGCATCAACCTTGAGGTACATCGGGGCATTCGGAACATAGCTTTTGGTGATCGTGCAGGTTTTTGCTCCGTCGATCTTAAAGACGAGGGAACCCAAAGACCAAACTAGCTGGTAAATGTGAAAATTTTGGCTGGTGTCGCTGGTGTAAGCCGTGCAACCGTCGCTGTGGGTGTAACCATCGACATGAATCTGCTGGTTGACCTGGTCAAATTTGCTGTTCAATATTTCGGCGATATCGATTTCCTGCCCGTTGCAATTGTCATCGGTGCCGGTCGGGTCGCTTGCCTGACATGAGGCGTCTTCCAACCACACGCAGGGCCACGACCCGGTGCCCACCCCGCCACCGAACTTCGCCCTGATTTCAACCGTGCCATAAAGAAAATTGAATCGCCGCATCGACACGTATCCAGACGTGTAATTGTAAGTCGCGGAGGGCAGGTCAAAACTGCTGCAAGTCGAGGTCTCAGGCCGCGTAATAATGACCAGATTCCCGTCGGATACGGACACGTTGTTCGGCGTGAAGCACTGCGAGTTGCTGTTCGGTGCCCCGGCGCGGTTGAAGGCGACCCAATCATCGCTCAAACGCGTTTCAGCGCATACGGATACGGGAAAGGATAGCAAGGCGATAATTAATAGGGTCTTCATGGAAACCGCATCTTGTCGGCAGTTTCTTTCAACCGCGGCTTCGATGAACCTTCCGAGCGAGTTCAGAAGCCGCGCCATTTGCTGAAAGTACGGCTCGTAAAAAGCACGGTCCGCATAGGGCCAGCTTCCGGGCTTGCCATTCCGTGTATTATGGACCGCTTGGAGCGGGATTCTGGCTCTTGCCGGCCTGCGGGTTTCCCTGCCCTCGGGCTTCCGAGGCCTTCGGTTCGACGCGCTCCAGCCAAATCTCCCGCCAAATCGAGTAGATACTCCTGGGGCAGAACATGCGGCAGGCGCTATAGCGCGACTGGCACACCACCGATTCCAGAATGACGCCCGGCGTTTTCATCTCCTGCAGTTTCCCCACTTTTTCATTGATGACTTTATCGACTCGGCGAAGGACTCGGTAGGTCCCTCCGCAGTAGGGAACCTCCTCGGCGTCGAACAACATGCCGCGGTTCTTATTTTGGTAGTTCAACGTCTTCAAGATTTCAGGGTAAGATTTGACGCGCACGAGTTCGCCGGGCTGTAGATTGAGCGTCGCCACCGGCGTCGGTTGCCCGCCGGGTACGGTTCCTCTTCTCTGCGGGTATGGGGTGCCCCGCCATAAGGGATGGAACTTATCGTAGAACCACCGCATGGGACGTCCCAGTTTAATGCCCGCTTCCGCGAGAGAGTAGTAGAGGAAGTAGACGGCACCACAAAAAATCTCCCATAAAGTCACATTTCCCGACCGGTAGTCCTCGATGTACTGGCGGATATCCCACCACTCCAAGTCCTTCGTCGCGTACGGTACTTGGGTAGCTTGGCAGATGTACGAGGGAGGGCCTCCCGTCGGATCGACCTGGCGTATGCGTGCTACGACGTCGGCTTCGGTGCACCCGGCGGCCGTCGAGTCTGCCTTCGGGTGCTCGGCCTCGACCTCGACGCGCGGCCCGTTAGGGCTCCCGTTGACCGGCTTCAGCCACGCCGTTTTCCAGAAGAGCAGGCACCCCGCCTGGCACCCGTCGTGAGCCTGTCCGTCACATCGCGTTTCCAAATGAACCGCTTCCTCCACCCAGCGTCCGCGCACCGGAAAGACCACATCGCAGGTCTTATGAGCTCGTTTATAGACCTGAAATCGCTTGCCGCAGAACGCGAACATCTCGGGCATAAACGGCATGCCTTCGAGTTCGCCGTTGCGGTCGAGCGTGTTGAGGATTTCCTCTTTGCTCCGGATTTCCACCCAATCACCAACCCGCAAGTTGGTTGTGTTAACCTTCATTTCTTTTTTCCCAGCCCCCATCCCGCTGCCGCCACACCAACGTCCTCACTTTAAGGGTCAAAGCCATTTTAAGTCTTCTGACGTGTTCGATGATCTGAGTAGCGTTCAAACGCCATTCCTCCTGCCACAATCACCAGCGATGCGACTGTAAGCATAACGCCCCATCGTTCGGGCCAGCCAAGGTCGAAGACGAGGTCTAATTCATGGCGGCCTGGGAGCAGAGGTATTTCGATGAGTCCATCTTCCGAAGTCTTGGGGTGCAAGACGTAAGATGGTTGATCGAGCAGCACTCCTTTCCACAGCGGCGAGTACAATTGCGCCATTCGCATCTTGCTGTTCTCCGACGCTACGAAGGATACGACAACATGCCGTGGACTTCGGCTTATCACGTCCACCGATCCACGACCTTGAACTAACTTCGCATCACCTTTACCGGCAGGTGTGCGTTCAACGCGGTCAGAATCAGACACTATACCAAGAAGTTTCTCAACATTTGGCAAACGGTCCGACGAGACGTAGGTGAAGTACATCTGATCCACATCCTGCGACTCGTCGTATGCATACGCCGCGCACCTCCGCAAACCCACCACTCGGCTCTCCAGGCGAAGCCGCCCACGACTATTACCAGGAGCGCCACCGACGTAACGATTGTGAGGGAACGAACCGCTTGACGGTCTGGCCGTCGACTCAAACCTGACTCGATGGCAGCAGCGAAAAGACCCGCTGCAGCAAGAACAAGAAAAGCTCCAAATCGATGAGGAAACTGAATTGCTGTCGCAAGCGTGGGCATCGCATTCCATAAAAAGGCACTCCACGGCGTCATTAGAAAAAACGAGCCGCAGGCCGCCACCATAAGTGTGTGGTCTCGCCACCGAAGCAGTTCTCTCGACACGCTGCAATATGCAAGAACTCCTAGGGCTAGAGTCGATAGAGCGATTACCAACATGTTTTCAGGATGATAAACGTGCCCAATGTCCAGGATCGGCGCTTTCAGTCCGCTCGCGCGAATTAATGACAGCCCTAATCCCGGTACCGCTATCAACGCCCCCGCGCCTAATAGGAACAATATGTATATGCGCCAAGCCAAGCCCCTGCGCGCAGTCCAGACGCCATACGCTGCAATCCCGGTGATGATGGCAGCGCCGCTGAGTGCAGCGACGACTCGTGGGACTTCCAGACTAGTTCCTCTTACAAATGAAAAATAACTAGGCGTGAGGAATGCCCACCCGCTGAGATCAAACAGGTGACGGTAGGCAAAAAGAGGAAGGAGGTAGACGCCAGCAACGCCGAACCCGATCGAAAGGGAAAGAAATACTGACACCAGGCATCGAGGGAGGGACATGCCGCCCGATTCTCTGCACGCGATCGCATATCCCATCATGAAGGGTAGAAACAGAACGGCGGTGATTAAATTGCTCATCACCAGGAGTGCAAACACGATGCCGAGAGCACTCACCGACGTGAGTTTCAGCCGCAGCGAGTCGCACGCGGCCAGCGCCAAGACCATGCATGCGGAGGCGCTCATTTGTCCGATTGCGGCGCTCTTATAAAGCTCAAATGGGAGAATGTAAGGAAGAGTCATGTAGACGATGGCCGCTGCCGTTGCGGTGAGCGGCCCGAACCGCTTGCCAGCCCAAAATCGCGCGGCGAGGCCTGACGCCGCCAGCGCCAGGAAGCAGAACACCCCTAGCTCGTGTGCCTCCCTAGTCGGGCTGGGCCGGAACCTAACAATGGGACGTATTAGCGCGGTTGTCCAATACGGAAGCGGATATTGCACGAGAAAGACTGGGCTGCCGTATCCCTTGTTGGAATTCATCAGCCAACGCGGATACAGATCCCCCGCCCAAAATTGTTCGCTGAAATGGCGTTGATATTCCACATGCGTTAAAACATCACCGACGACGGGAATGCCACTCACGAGGCACGGCAGCGTGAGGACGAGGGCAACCAACACTACTATCAGTCTTTGCAAGTTGGGACTGCGGCGATGAAATGACGCGAGGCTGGGGACCGAGTACAACGGATTGTCCGTCTTTTGCAATCGCGGCGGGCAAGAAATGATTTGACTCGTCCAGCGGCGACCACCTGACATGAGCGTAGGTCCCTTCGTATACACCATTCGCCAAGATGAGTATTTCATTGCACCTTAACCGCCGGAGCCGTCCAGGCGCTTCTGAGGTTTTCGATCAATTGCGCAAAGTTCAATCACCACACCCACGATCACAACGAGCAGGGACACACCTGTCACAATAAAGCCACACCGCTCCGGCCAGCCAAGCTCGAAGACGAGTTGTAGCTCGTGGTGGCCTGGGACCAAGGGTACTTCGAGAAGTCCCTCATCCGAACTCTTGGGACGCAAGACATAAGATGGTTGATCGAGCAGCACTCCTTTCCACAGCGGCGAATACAACTGAGCAATTCGCATTACACTGTTTTCCGACGCCGCATAGGACACGACAACCTTCCGCGGTCGGCGGCTGATCACATCCACCGTTCCTTGACCCTGAACTAACTTCAGATCACCATGAACGACAGGCGTACGTTCAACAGAGTAAGTGTCTGGGGTCGTACCGAGGAGTTCTGCGAAAGCCGTGATTTTATTGCGTGGAACGTATGTGCGATACAGGAAATCCACATCTCGGGATTCATCGAACGCATAAGCCCTGCGACTCCGCAGCCCCTGGGCCCACAGCCAATCGGTTCTCCAGGTTAAAGCGCCAGAGGTGATCACGAAAAGCGCCACCAACGTGACGATTGTCGGGCAACGAACACCCCCACGGCTTGGCAAGCGCCGCAGGCCTGACTCGATGGCAGCAGCGAAAAGACCCGCTACCGCAATTTCAAGAATCGCACCAAATCGATGAGGAAACTCAATTGCCGTCGCAAGCGTGGGCACCGCCTTCCACGCCAAGGCACTCCACGGCAACATTAGAACGAACGAGCCACCTGCCGCGAGCATGAGTGCGCGGTCTTGCCACTTAATGGCCTTTTCCGGCAGGCTGCTGTAGGCGAGAACTCCAAGCGCCATGGTCGATAAGGTAACTGCCAGCATCCGTTCGGGAAAGTCGTCGCGGACCACGAAGTTCGATGCGGTTAGCCCGCTGGCACGAACTAGCGCAAGCCCCAGTCCCGGAATCAGTATCGTTACCCCCGAAGCCAGTATTAATAACATGTATACGCGCCCCGCGTCTTTCCGTGCCCTCCAGACATAGCACACCGCGATTGAGGTAATGATAGCAGCGCTGCTGACTGCAACGTCGATGATGGGCCTCGCGAGAGTGGCGCCTCTTAAAAACGAAAAATTGTGGCTCAATTGCATGCCGGGCGAAAAAAACGCAAATGCGCTAATGTCAAACAACCGCCTATAGACAATAAAGGGAAGGAGGTAGGCGCCAGCAACGCCGAGCCCAATCGCCAGAGCGGAAAAAAGTGAGGCGACACATTCACGCAAGGAAATCCCACTTGTTTCTCTACTGGCGATCGCGTATCCAATCATTAGGGGGAAAAAAAGAACTAATGAGATTAAATTGCTCATCACCAGAAGCGCAAGCACAATGCCGAGAAGGCTCACCGACCTGAACGTAAGGCGGAGCGAGTCGCATGCGGCCAGCGCCCACGGCATCCATACGGAGGCGCTCAGCATTCCGAGGGCCACACCCAGGTACTCTTGTCCGAGCATGTATGGGAGCGTAATGTAAGAAATCGCTCCAGCCGTCGCGGCGAGCGGTCCGAATTGGTTGTGAAGCCAAGCAAATGCCCCGAGACCTGCTGCGGCCAGCGCGAGAAAGCAGAACACGCCTAGTTCACGCGCTGCCCGGGTCGGGCCGGGGCTAAATCGAACGATGGGGCGTATCAACGCGGTGACCCAATAGGGGAGAGGATACTGCACGAGGAAGACGGGGCTGCCGTACCCCTTATTGGAGTCCACCAGCCAGCGCGGGTACAGATCCCCAGCCCAAAACTGATCACTAAAATGCTGTTGATATTGCGCATGCGTTATCCCATCACCGGCGACGGGAATGCCGCTTATAAGGCATGGAAGTGAGAGGACGAGGGCGGCCAATACTACTATCAGTCTAGACAAACTGGGACTGAGGCGAAGAAACGTACTCAGGCTAAAACCGAGTACTCCAGATTGTCTGGGTTTTCCAGTTGGGATCTCTATCATAAACTCAAATACAAACCGCCTTCTTGGTGAGCGTACTTATGACTGATTACCTACTGGCAAGCCTTGCCGCTTGTACCAATCTTCTTGTCGGCGAGGGCGCGTTGAGTCGGAGCACCATTCGCAGCTAAGATCCTCATTTGGGTGGCGTTTCCGGCCGATAGACGAAGTTGGCGTCGCTGCACTTGAAGCTGCGGACTAACCTGTAATTCTGTTCAATGGCATCCGCCACCGATTTCGGCCATCGATTATAAAAATATATATTACTTCGATCTTTTACATCCAATCCTAAAACAACTAAGTCGATCTGCCGCGAGCGAATAAGATCAACGATTTCGGAGTCAGGCCAGCCGCCGTGGACGACCATTTGGCCCCAGCTGAAAGGGTCACTTACGAGAAGTGGTTTCCCAGCTAAGACCACGGCACCAGGATTCTCGGACAGAATGTGCCTGCCAGGGTGATCCTTCACGTATTTGTAAGCCTGCCTGCACTCGGTATACTCCTTGTTTGGATCCGGAGTGGGTCTGTGAAGATTGACAACCAGCATCAAAGCCAGTGCCCCAGGTATCAGCGTAAAAACGAGGTTCCTAGTGTCGGAGTGCGTTCGCAGGTAGCTATAGGCTACTCCCGCACAGCAGCAGAGCGCGGCGTTCCATTCCAAAAAGTAATTGGATGCTGCTCCTAATTTTCCATAGCTGAGTAGCGTCAGAAATGAGAGGCAGAGATAGATAAGGGGAAGGGAGAGTTCAGGGCGGGAGCGCAGACAAAACGCGAGCGCCACCGCCAAGATTACTAGAAAGTAAGTGGATATCAGCTCGCCGTGTATCCTGACGAGCGCGGTTGTCAGACTGTAAGGGTGAACCGCCGTTGCCCACACTGTGTCAAAGGCAAACCACCCGTGGGTTTCTAGCTGAACCCACAGGAACCCCAATTCACCTAGAGCCAGACTGCTTGCGGCGAACCACAGCGCTTTCCGAGTATCTCTTCTGAATACCAAATACAGAAAGCATGCCAGCGGTGCCGACACCAGTAGAAACTTGCAGAACAAAGTGGCCACGAAGAACGGGATCGAGAGGTACCAGCGCCGGGCTTTTGCGAAGACATACAAGCCGGTCAGTGAGAGCGCGAGTCCGATGAAGTCAACATGAAACACGGGTAACCAGTCCATCACAACTTGGCGCGACAAATAAAGGAGACCAAATCCCAGGCTGACGCGTGGTTCGCCGCCGTAGTGAGAAACCAAAAGTGCGGTAAGCGCTGCACACCAAGTACCTGATATAAAAATCAGAATCCTAGGTGCGGTGAAGCTGACGCCGAAGACCTTTACGCACAGACCCGCGATGTAGAATGGCAGCGGGCCGTAAGGATTGATGACGTATGGGATCGCAGTTGCCGGCGGGTAGGGGGACAATCCGTGAGCTACCCGGACGACCTCGCCCAAGAGGGACCCTTCTGCCAAATCCCAGGCGTACGGAAGTGGCATTACCAAAACAGCGCGGACGAGTGTAACCAGGCATCCCAAGGCCGCCGCCAGGAAAAAAAGAATCTCGACCTTTTCAAGGAGCGGGCGGCTTCTCACGATATTCACCTCCTAGACCTGCCTCCATGCACACGTGATACCGACGGATCAATTCGGAATGCCGTTGAGTCCCCTCGCTGTCGAGCGTCCTTAGAATTTCCTATTTGCTCCGGACTTCCACCCAATCGCTAGTGCCACCGTGCCTAAGACATGTCGGGGGTGCTGCGTAGCCGTGCGGCTTGTAAAGAAACAACAGTACAATTCCGATGACCACTCCGGGCAAAGAATCGCGGGAAGTCGCTCGTCCCGTTCTCTGCAGTTGATGTGCAGTAATAGCTCTTCAATAGCGGAATCTACGGCGGGCCCAGGACAAGATGGGTCGTTCGAAATAATCCCAGGATGCCTTGCATATGGCGACAGATAGCAAGAGTGCCACTAGCGAGACGAAAACAAAGTGCCGACCGAACTCGGGAACAAAACGTCCAAACGCCCAGCGCACGGCGACCAGGACACTCTGATGGATCATGTACAGCGTGTAGGATATTGTGCCAAAGAACCGCATGCCCGGCCAGCGTAAGGGCGCCATTCGGCCCTGTACAGCCAGTAAGAGGCCACACGAGTAAAAGAATAACAGCAAAGTGGGTCGTAGCACGGGCCAATCGAAGGAGTATGAAAGCACGATTAAAAGAGCAGACGCAGCCGCGAATAAGGATATTTGGCGACTCGGAACCCGGAGGGTGGACCGAACGAATACCGCACAAAGAACACCGGCAGCCAGAGCATCGGCGTTGCAGGCCTGGTCAATTAAGGCGTTGATTTTATAAGGAGTGTACGGGAAGAAGTACCGCGCGATGGGCGCCAATATCACGAGCATGCCGCTGAGGATTACCAGCGATCTGTCGCGGAGCGCCTTGACGGCAACAGGAAGGGTCAAATAGAACTGCTCCTCAAGCGCTAGGGACCAAGTCATGGTGACGGTTATCCAGTTCCAGTCCTTGAACCAAGCCAGTCCGAAATTTTGAAGATATATCCAAAAGAGGACAAAGGGCGTCCCCGCGTCGAACACCGGTGTGGGCAGGTGATGCGCGTGAAGGGCCAAGCCTCCGCACAGCATCGCGATCAAGAAGCTGTAATAAACTGGAAATATTCGAGAAATCCGGCGTCCATAGAACGCGGTGAAATATCTTAGCGAGAGCCGGTTGTCCAGCAGAATTCCGCCAATGAGGAATCCAGAGAGCACGAAAAATAGAGTTACGCCGCTGGCGAAAATGGAAATCCCCACAGTGATCATCGATCCCCTACCGAACCTGGGAAGAAAAACATAGTGGCAAACGATCACCATCAAAATCGCCAAGCCGCGCAAGCCATCCAGATCCGGGACTCTCTCGGTAGTTGGTGGTGTTTGAATTTTAATCACGGACATGAACTCGCACGATCCTACGACAACGTTACTCTCTCGGGGCCAAGGACGCAGTGTCGGGAGCATCGACCCTCGCTAGACTCGTTCCCGAAGATGCCAAGTCTGTGCGCCGGTAGCGCAATGCGTTGCGCCAACCGGCTCAGGCCAGCGCGCGCGATTTCAATCGATCCGAGGTGGCCCCATAATCGGCGGGCCTTCGTCACAACCCTTTTGTAGGTGATGAGACGAATCGCCCATCAGTGATATCGATTCCGCCGTTGCGTTGCTGAGTCGTCGCGAATCGCTGAGGTCAAACAGCAATACCTCAGCCGGGAGAGCCGAATGGGTGACGACGTGCGATGGCACGACGAAGGAATCGCGGCGCACTCCGATCGTGTCGAGGTAGTGCAAAATGTCGTCTCGCTCATGATAGTAAAGCAACGCATGAGTTATCACCACCCAAACGCGCTTGCTGCCACGGAACTTGTCAAGCTCTTCAAGGTCGCCTCGGCTATCCCCTCGGTGGCACCCTCCAATTGTATAGTCATTGTCGCGAAACCCGTAATCTCTGCTGTAAAATCTGAATGGCCAGGTGGCGCCGTCATACAGGTAGACCACGTCACCGGGCCGCCAGTTGGCTCGAAGGTGGGACATCACGGGTTTCATGTCCTCGACTTGGTAGGGGGGCGGCGTCGCAACCATCGGATATATGGCAGGCCCCACGAGCGCAATACACACCAGCCCTCCAGCCCACATTGACCACGAGGCCACCCTTTGCTGTAACCAACCGACGGACGCCGCGATGGCTATGAGGAAGCATGGCACGAGGAACAGAATGAGTCGATCACTGAAAGGGTATTGACGGGCGATTGCGGCGGCGAGCGTTATGCCGATAGGCACAAGGAGAAGCGCGACAACAACACCCACCCGGCGCCACAATTGCCAAAAGCCAAACCCACCGAGTAGGAGATAATACCCCGGATGCGGGTAGGCGAGACCGGCTTGGCCTTCGGCTCCCATCAACCCCTTCATCTGGTTCCACGGCCAATGGATTTGGAGGGCCCGCCACGCCGGAACCGGCAGCAAACCTCCCGCCCAGTATTGGTGCATGAACTCCCGAAGATGGGGGGACATGCTCGCCAGCCCGTTGAAGAGGGCGGCGACCGCGGAGAGGGTCCACATGCCCAACATGGGAGTGAGTACAAGCAACCTTCGGCTGCCCGGGTTCGAGCCTGTACGCCAAGCGACGAGGGCCAATGAAGCACCCAGGGCGAAGACCATGATCACTGCCGGTTGCGAGAACCAGACCGAGACCGCCCCAGCCGTCCCCGCCCACAGCGCCTGCCGGGGCGACACGTCACGCCCGGTAAGATTGACGGAGAGCCAGAGGAGAAATACCGCAACAGCGACATCTGTAGAATACTGTTTCACCTCTGCGGCGAAGGTCACCAGAGGAGCCGCAGTTGCGAATAGTACCAGCGCGACAGGTGCTGCGTACCCATCGAGGAAACGTCTGACGAGGCGCCAAAAGCCAATCAGTGCCCCCAGCGAACAAAGAAGCGGAAAAAGCCTCAACGCATAGTCACTTGGGCCGAGCGATAAAGTTACGAGCTTCTCTGCGAGCAAAAAACCTTTGGGCGCCACTTGACCGTAGACGAGCGGCCACCTCAGCAGCTCCCACGCGGACCGGTGCAAGATGTTGCCGGCCACAAAGATCTCGTCGAGCCATAGCGATGTGTTGGCAAAGTACTGCGTTAACCGGAGGGCGGCACCAAGCGCCACCAGCCCGAGAAGTACAGCGTCCACTTGTCGGCGACCGCCAATCCTCACCCCTTGCACCTTCCCGCGTAGTTAATAAAAACATATGACCGGCCCCCGGTCATTGTTCAGTTCGACAGCGGACTCAGCCCAAAGAAGGACAATTGGGATTCGCAAGCTTTAACGGTCATTTGAAGAGACTGTAACGCAGCGTGCACCAGATGCCCCGGAAACCGTCTCGATAGGTGATCTTTTTCCCTTCGGCGTAAGTGCGCCCGCGGTACGATATGGGAACCTCGAAAATGCGGCACTCGAGCCTGGCAAGCTTTGCGGTAATCTCGGCCTCAAAGCCAAAGCGATTCTCAACCAGTCGGATGCCCTGGAGCAGCTCGCGTCTGAAAACCTTGTAACAGGTCCAAACGTCGGTGAGGTTCAGGTTGGTGAACATGTTGGAGAGCAACGTGAGAAGCCAGTTGCCAATCGAATGCCAGAAGTACAAAACCCGGTGAGGGCCCCCCAGAAACCTCGATCCGTAGACCACATCTGCCAGGCCGCGCTCGATGGGGTCAATCAGGCCAAAGTAATCCTCGGGGTCGTACTCCAGGTCGGCATCCTGGATGATCACGATTTCTTCCCGCGCTTCTTGAAAGCCCCGGCGAAGAGCGGCGCCCTTGCCCTGGTTGCGCTCCTGGAAGAAGATTCGGATGTTATCGGTGCCCAAGGCGCCCGCAGGGGCCGGCGTTCCCGGCTGAGCCGGGGTGGCGGAGGCAGCGATAGCCGCGAGAATGTCTCGGGTTCCGTCCGTCGATCCGTCGTCAACCACGATGATCTCTTTTTCGATATCGACGGACTGTACCTTGCGAAGGATCTCCTCAACGGTCTTCCGCTCGTTGAATACCGGAATGACGACTGAAGCTTTGAGATGCGGGATTGCCATTTGCCTTCTACAATCGACTCTGACTACAAATGATCTTCAGGTGCGTTAGAGGTTGCCTGCGAAAAGGGCTCTACATCGTAAAGTTGATAATTCGGATCACTTTGGACCAGGTGGAACGCGGAACCGTACGCTCGCTGCAGCACCTGAAAACATACGTCCTCGGTAGGCAGCCAATACATCAAGGGTGGGTTCACCACTACGATCAGGCTGACGTGGTGCCGCCGGATGCCCTCCATCAGAACTTGGGGGTTCGAAATGGGCGGGAACCAGACGACTCGCCGCCAACCCGTATAGTGAAAAAACATGTCCTGGTCCCGCGCCATGATCACCCGGTCTGAGGGTTCGTGCGCGCGAATCCATTCCGCCGCCTGGATTTCGCCGTAGGAGGCTTGTTGCTTGACGTCGGCGTGCAGGTTGAATCGGGCCTCGGCCAATTGAATTTTGACACCCATGCCCACCAGGATGGCCAACACAAAGACAGCCGCGAACCGGAAGGCGCGTGCGGTCTCGGGGCGGGCAATTGCTTCCACCCACCGAGACCGCGGCGCATCGTCCGGGCTGTCGCGATCTGGCCGGATGAACCAGACTAGGATGGCACCCATTGCGGCCAGCATAGCCCAGAACAAAACTGCGGCCAAAGGCTGCAGGTGGTCGCCGCGCAGGTGGCTGCCGTCGC